>MDTA01222022.1_pt1 | contig 25024 bp, 25 predicted proteins | sample 811151 | NCBI WGS metagenome assembly MDTA01 (sample SAMN05326648, study PRJNA326480) | marine metagenome | isolation source: seawater | place: Indian Ocean: South | collected 2010
AGGAGCATCTCCGTAGATTTGTGCAAGATCACCATGGCGTCTCATAACATATAGTGAAGTCTCATCTAATTCTCCATAAATGAAATTACACCATTCATCTTCCAACGCCCTCAATTTTTTTTCTTTGGGTATAAAATCACTCTTGGCAATATCAAGTCTCTGTAAATAACGACATATAGCAAGGCTTTCGGATAGGAGAAAACCACCATGCTTTAAAAGAGGTATTTTTTGTTTTGGATTTAGTTCAGTATATTTTTCAGTACGTGTTTCACCTGTTCTTGGACCGATGGGATAATGAATATATTCGATATGGACTTCCTCAGCCATCCATATTGGCCTCAAAGTTCTAGCCGTGCCGGCGCCGTACAACTCAATGACTGAAGTCAAATCTCTCTCCGGTGAAACAAATTTTTATCTCATCAATTTATAGAAACATTAGGACCAATGTACCCAAAAAGGCCAAAAAAAAGAATTTAAATTTTTTTCTTCTTAGTACTATACAAATTATTTATATATGTATATAATTGTCATCAATATCAAGAGGCGTTTGATTTCTCCCCAGAATAAACCTCTCCAAGGCAGACCCTTAAGATATTGTTTTTGCAACTGAGAGACGTTTAATTCTCCCCAGAAAAACCTCTCCAAGGTAACTCACTCAGTTCTTAAGCAGGATGCAGTTGTCTAACATATGCTGCACTAGCTATCAAAGCTGTATCCTGCTCTCTATGGTAGGTGGAGCTTTAAAATTAATTTTTGGTTGGGCGCAGCAAAAAGTTTCATCTACCACCCTTATACAAGTTCTTGAAAAATATATTAAGCTTTTCCCAACAATGTGAAATAATCCTGTTTTTAAATAGGAGCGAATAATTAATACAACACCTTCAGAAGATTTTGAATTATCTCTGCAGTCTCTAATAGAGATCTTCTTCAATCAGATTTATTTAATTGTTGGATTAACACTAGCAGTTTCAATTTCTTCAATCTTGTATTCTTTATCTCTTGATAGATATTATAAAGCTCATGTTCTGATGGTTTCCGCACTAGAATCAAGCACTCAAAATTCATTGCTCGGCGGATTACTTGGAGGGGACGATACTGTGGTTGTTCCGAAAGGAAAAGTTACAACTGAAGAAGCTGCTGCTATCCTAACTTCAAGAAGATTTATAGAAAATTTTATAAACGACAATAAACTTCTTCCAATTTTATTTGCTGAATCTTGGGATAAAAAAGAAAGAAAATGGAAATTAGATCTAGATTCTCCACCAACTCTTCTAGATGGTTATGAACTAATGGTAGACAGTCTTGAAATTTCTTATGATGATTCATTAATAACTTTGGAGTTGTTTTTTGCTTCACAAGAAGAAGTCGCTGAAATTTTGAATAGCTTAATTTTCGATGTAAATTCATACATAAGAAATCGTTCAATAAATGAATCTGAGAAAAACATTGCATTCCTTCAACAAGAAATAAGTAAAACCCAACTTTCAGCCTCCAGAGACATGCTTTATAGGATTGTCGAGCAACAAACTCAGTCGATAATGATAGCTAACACCCGAGAAGATTATGCTTTTAAGGTAATAGATCCTGGAGTAAAGCCAATCCAGCCTGCTGGGCCAAATAGGAAATTAATAGTCATCATTGCTACTATACTCGGACTTGTTCTAAGTTGTTTGTATGTCTTATTTTCGCATTTTATTTCTATAAGTAGAAAACATTGAAAACTATAGTCACAGGAGGGGCAGGATTCATAGGTTCTGCTCTAGTAAGAAAGTTAATAAAATCACTTGAATATGAAGTTATGGTCTTAGACTCATTGACTTATGCTTCACAGATGGATTCACTAGAAGAGGTCTCGGAAAGTGAGCTTTTTTCTTTTTCTGAGACTGACATTTGTGACTCGAACTCTTTGATAGAAATTTATGAAACCTTTCAGCCAGATTTTGTTTTTAATCTAGCGGCCGAGACTCATGTTGACCGTTCTATAGATTCACCTGAACTCTTTTTAAAGACAAATATCATCGGTACATTTTCGTTACTTGAAGTTTCACTAAAATACTGGCGGCATTTGGACGCAACAAGCAAAGATAAGTTTAGATTTTTGCATATTTCAACTGACGAAGTATTTGGCGACCTTAAGGAAAATGAACCGCCATTTAAAGAGACAAATAATTATGACCCTAGTTCACCTTATTCTGCTAGCAAAGCAAGCTCAGATCATTTAGTTAGAGCTTGGCATAGAACATATAATCTTCCAGTGCTTTTAAGTAATTGTTCCAATAATTATGGTCCCTTCCAGTTTACAGAAAAGTTAATTCCATTGATGATAGTTTCTGCCTTACGAGGTCTCAAACTTCCCATATATGGGAATGGAAAACAAATAAGAGATTGGCTTTTTGTTGATGATCATGCCGATGCCTTGATAAAAATAATTCACGAAGGGCTTGTTGGTGAAAGCTATAACATCGGGGCTTCGTGCGAAAAAACCAATTTAGAAGTAGTAGAAGAAATATGTAATGTATTAGACGAAACTCAAGATACAAAACCAAACGGTATCAAGAGTTTTAAAGAATTAATCTCTTTTGTAGATGATAGACCAGGCCATGACCAAAGATATGCGATTGATTCAAGTAAGATAAACAAAGAATTAGGATGGCATGCTGTTGAAAGTTTTCAAAGCGGATTAAGAAAAACTGTAGATTGGTACTGCGAGGCGATTGAAAAACTTCCTTACCAAGGAGAAAGAATAGGTAAATCTAGAGAATAACTTATGAAAGGAATAATACTTGCGGGAGGTAAAGCAACTAGGCTATATCCAGTTACAAAGGTTTTATCGAAACATTTACTGCCGATTTTCAATAAACCAATGATCTTCTATCCTCTGACCACACTGATTCAGGCAGGGATAAGAGATATTCTCATAATCACTACTCCTCATGATCTCCCTCTTTACAGAGAACTTCTAGGAGACGGCAAATTATTTGGCGTGAATTTAACTTACCTCGAACAGCCAAAACCAAACGGCCTGGCTGAAGCTTTCATCATAGGAGAAAAGTTTATTTCGGGTGATAGTTGCTCTTTAATATTGGGAGATAATTTATTTTTTGGCAGTAGTTTTCAAGAAAAAACACTAGATGCCTGCATGAATAATCAAGGAGCGTCAATTTTTGCATACAGAGTCGATCGACCTGAATCTTATGGGGTTATTGAATTCGATAAGGATATGAATGCTTTATCAATAGAGGAAAAACCTAGAAAACCCAAGAGCAATTATGCTGTAACAGGATTGTACTTTTATAATAGTGATGTAACAGAAATTGCGAAATCTATAACTCCTTCAGATAGAGGCGAATTAGAAATAACTGATGTGAATTCTGTTTATTTGAAAGATTCAAATTTAAAAGTTGCCACACTCGGTACTGGAACAGCTTGGTTAGATACTGGCACTCATGATTCTTTAATAGAAGCTTCCTCATTTGTTAGAACTATCGAAAACAGACAGGGTATTCCAATTGGATCGCCTGAGGCGGCTGCTTATAAAAATAATTGGATTGATAAAAATGACATACTTAAAATGATAGAAAGTTATCCTTCTGATCATAATTATAAGAATCTGCTTTTAAAATTTCTTGAAGAGTAAAATGTTAGAAGTAGAAAATACCAACATTGAAGGTGTTATTTTAATAAAGCCAGAAGTATTTATTGATGACAGAGGTTATTTTTCAGAGACATACTCTAAGAAAAAATATGAAAGCCTAGGTATCCGAGAAGAATTTGTTCAAGATAATCACTCAAAATCAATAAAAAATACTTTGAGAGGACTTCATTATCAATCAAAACAAACTCAAGGTAAGCTTGTTAGAGTTATTAGTGGCGAGGTGCTTGATGTCGCTGTCGATATTCGCACTAAATCAAAGACTTTCGGAGAATTCTTTTCCGTCGTGCTTAATGAGGAAAATCATTATCAGCTCTACATGCCACCTGGCATAGCACATGGGTTTTATGTCATATCAGAATTTGCTGATTTTGAGTATAAGTGTACTGATTACTATAGCCCTCAAAATGAAAAAGGAGTTCTCTGGAGTGACCCGGACTTAAAAATTGATTGGCCTTCGAAAAAACCAATAGTCTCGAAAAAAGATTCAAATTATAAAAGACTTAAAGACATCTCTTCAGAAGATTTACTTTAGTAAAAAAGCAAAGCTGATAAATGAAAGTATTGATAACTGGAGCTAATGGGCAGTTAGGCAAGGAAATGATCGATTTGTCTCCCAAATTCAATTTGAGTGTAGAAGCATTCAATAAAAATAACCTTGATATTACGAACAAAAACAAGCTGCAGGATACTTTAGATATAATTGAACCAAAAATATTAGTTAATACTGCGGCGTTTACTTCTGTCGATAAAGCAGAAACCTTCAAAGAGAGTGCTTACGCAGTAAATCATCAAGGTCCTAAAAATTTAGCTGAGTTGTGCAGAGAACGATCCATTTTTCTCATTCATATCTCAACAGATTATGTATTCAATGGATTAAAGGGTAGCGAGTATGAAGAGCATGATCAAGTCTCTCCAATTAACACTTATGGAGATTCAAAGCTGAAAGGAGAGGAGGAAATAAGGTCAATTATTTCAGAGCACATTATCATAAGGACAAGCTGGGTTTTCGGAGCCTATGGACATAATTTCATACAGACAATTTTGAATCTAATAAAGAATGAGAAAGATTTAAAGATAGTCAATGACCAATTTGGCTGCCCTACCTCCACCAGGTCTCTTGCAGACTGTATATACCAAATTTGTACAAAATATTCGAAGAATGAAGATTTTGAGTATGGCACTTATCATTTTACGAATCAGCCTTCAACTTCATGGCATAACTTCGCAAAAGAAATTATGGATTTGGCATATAAATATAAGATTATCAACGAAATAAAGAATATTGAATCGATATCTCACAAGGAATATTCTTCTTTAGCATCAAGACCGCTTAACTCAAGTATGTCCTCTAGAAAAATTTGTGAGATGTTTAACCTTGCTGGTTCACAATGGAAGGAAGAATTAGAATTAGCTATAACAAAACTTTCAATTAAATGAACAAACAAAACTTCATTTCAAACTTCCTTGAGCTCTCAAAAATATTGTCTCGGAAGAATAAGCTTAGACTCTTGATGCTTGTCATAATGATGTTTGTTTCTGGCATAGCAGAAATAATTACTTTAGGCTCAGTTTATCCTTTTCTCGCCTCAATTATTAATTCAGATATTCTTTTTAATGATGGATTCCTCGGGAACGTATTGATTTTTTTGGGGTTGGACAAGTCAGCAAATTTTTTGATGTTGATGTCTCTTTTTTTCTGCTCAGCCGTAGTTATTTCTTCTTCGATAAGGATTTTTATCACTTGGCTGAATTATAAATGGAGTTATGAACTAGCTGCAGATTTAGTAATTAAAAATTACAAGTCATCACTCTATGAAAGTTATTTAACTCATATATCTCGAAATAGCAGTGAAATGATTAGTGCCATATCTCACAAAACATCAAATCTAGTCGGCTCTCTTGTGCTACCTTTTCTTAATTTAATTCAACTAACGATACTTTCAGCCTCTATTTTGGCTGGTTTGATCATTCTTTTACCAATTTACTATTTAATAATAATCTCTGTGCTTGGAATTTTTTATTTATTTCTTGCATTTAGAGTTAGAAAAAGACTTGTTAGAAACTCTGAAGTTATTTCGTTAAATCAAATAAGAACTATTAAAATCCTTCAAGAGTCTCTCAACGGAATCAAAGACATAATCTTAGGGAACTATTATGACAAATTCATAGACGATTTTTCTCAATCTGAAAGACCTTATCGAAGGGGCTATGGATCAAATGCTTTCTTAGTTGTTTTTCCAAGATTCCTAATTGAAGCAATAGGCATTTTAATTATCGTATTTCTTGCGTACTTATCTTTTTCTTCGTCAGAAGATCCATCTTCAACTCTTCCTACTATAGGCATACTTGTTTTGGCTATCCAAAGACTTCTTCCTTATCTTCAGCAGATTTATCAAGCTTATGGCAGCATAAAAGGTAATACTGAATTGAACTCAGAAGTTATTAAAATGTTGGTCGAAGGAAATAAAATTAAAACAGTATCATCTGGGAACGAAACTGAAAATTTTCATTTTAACAATTCTATAGAGCTTAAAAATGTGGATTTTGGTTATACTTCGGCTAATAATTTCGCCCTAAATAATGTTTCTGTAAAAATTTATAAAGGTCAAAAAGTTGGCATTATTGGCTCAACTGGAAGTGGTAAAAGTACTCTTGTTGATTTCTTGATGGGTCTACTGCCCTTCAAAGAAGGAGAAATAATTGTTGATGACATAAAATTGACGGAAAATTTGGTTCCTTCTTGGCAAAAAATCATCCTTCATGTACCACAATCTATATTTCTCTCAGACGGTTCTATAAGGAGTAATATTGCTTTTGGGGAAAGAACGAATCAAATTTCTGAATCACGGATTTTAGATGTAATAGAGTCTTCTCATCTGACTGAATACATAGACTCTCTTCCTGAAGGACTAGAAACTAAAGTTGGAGAAAGAGGTCTGCAATTATCTGGGGGACAAATACAAAGAATTGGCATTGCAAGGTCTTTATATAAAGGTGGAGATATTCTGATTCTCGATGAAGCAACCAACTCCCTTGATAAAGAAACAGAGATAAACATAGTCAAAACGATTAAGAAGTTAGATAAAAAAATGACGATGATTATGATTGCTCACAATTTAAGCACTCTGGAAGGGTGTGATATGTTAATAATTATGGAGAAGGGCAAGGTCATTAGAACAGGGTCTTATAATGAAGTAGTAACTAGCAAAGAGTTTAAAAAGATATCTGGAGAAATGTCTGGAAAATGATTTCAAGTAAAGAAAGAAATATTTTAGTAACTGGATCTGGAGGTTTTATCGGTTCTAAATTGGCGACGAACTTTAAAAACGAGGTTGCAACACTCGATAAATACAAGCATTCACTTTTTAAGTATAAATCTTTAAAGCCTTTACTTGAAAAATGCGATGTAATCTATCACTTAGCGGGAGTGAATGCAGGAAGCGGCTATGATCCATCTTCCTCGGAATTAACTAAGAATAACATTCATGGAACTTATAATCTTATTCAAGCAATCAAAGAATTTTGCTCACAGCCCCCTTTATTTGTATTGATGTCGAGTATACATGTTTACGATAAATCCTCTGAAAACTTTTCAGAATCAGATAGCCTAGGCCCCTCTTCAATTTATGGCATGAGTAAGCTTTCTCAAGAATATTTAGTTTCACAAGCGCACCAACTTGGTATTTTAGATTCTGTAGTTCTTAGAGCTTCAAATATATATGGAGGGTCCTGCAGGCCTTACTACAATTCTGCCATCGCTACTTTTTGTGATCAGATAATAAAGGGCGAGACAATTCCGTTATTTGCAAGAGGAGACGCCACCCTAGACTTGATTTATATAGACGATGTTATACGAATTTTGCAAAATGTTGATATTCTTTCTCGAGATAGCAAAACAGTTTATAACTTGGCAAGTGGAAAAACCTTTTCTGTAAAGAAAATAATTGAAATTCTTGATGAGGTTAGTGACTTAGAGATCAAAACTAAATTGATTGACTCGCCTGTTCTTAATTTTTCTATAAATACAGAAAGGCTCAATCTTGCGTTACCTGAATTTGAATATACAACTCTTGAGGAAGGTTTAAAATTGACCTACGAGGAATATCATGGACTTAATAAATAAGAAGGTATTAGTTTTAGGTGGAGGAATATCTGGCTGTTCAACAGCTTGGATTTTAAAGAGGCTTGGAGCCGATGTTACTATTGTAGAAAAGGAAAAAGAGTGCGGAGGGATTGGTAGAACCCATTACTTGGACGGTAATAAGTATGAAATTGGACCTCACATTTTGCATGCTAAGCAAGATCACACAATCAATTTTTATAAGATGTATGGGGCAAGGACCATAGAATATTATGCCAAGATGTGTTCCGATGACACCTTGGAGAATTTGGTGGATTTTCCTTATTCAGTCGATTCAATTTTCCAGCTTCCCAGAGAGTTGGGTAGAGAAGTGGTTAAAGAACTTTTCGAATCTCGCAGTACGGAAATAGATCAATCTAACCTTGAGACTTACTTGAAGTCAGTCGTTGGAGAGACTTTGTATAATAAATTCAACGCAGGTTATTCGAAGAAATTTTGGGGAAAAGATCCTCGAGAGGTTCCAGCAAATGGCGCCGCTAGCTGGATAAACCTTAGAACCTCTGATAAGAGACTTTTCTCTGAGTGGCAAGCATACCCTAAAGGTGACTTCAATTCATTTATGGATTGGGTTAGAGAGGGCATTCCAATAATAAATGCTGAGGTTTTAGGTTTAGAAAAAGGTAAATCCCACATTAAATCCATAACAACTTCTGAAGGCGATCTTAAGGCAGATCTTTATATTTCTACTCTACCTTTGAAAAGTTGTTTTTCTGAAATGCCAGAGGACTTGTCTTACGTAGGAAATGTTCTAGTAGCTGTTAAATTAGATGAGGGCCCTGTTTTTCCCGAAGGAGTAGGCGGTATATATTTCCCCAATGATAAATATCAATTTAAAAGAGTATGCGAATATCCTAGTATGACCGATGAATCTTATCCTAAATTATCAAACGGAACATTGTTAGGTTTTGAGTACAATGTGTTTCCTTGGAAAGAGGAACTTCCTGAGAGCTTTTATGTAGACGAAGTGCTGCAAGCCTGTCTTGACTTAACAGGGCAAAAACCTGTCTCTCACAGATATCATTACTACAGAGATGTTTATCCCATTAAGGATGACAAACAAATGGAAGTTTTCTCCAAGATTCAAACAGAAGTCAGCTCATACAATAATTTTTTTCTAACTGGAAGATTTGGAAATTTTAGGTATGTAAATATGAATGATTGCATAGAAATGTCATTTGATTTGATTGGAGACCTAACCGGCGCTCCTTTAGAAGAAACTTTAGCAAAAGTAAATCTATGAATATTTCGGTGTGTATACCCCTTTACAACGGGAAAGATTGCCTCGAAAATGCTCTCGAATCCTTGGCCAATCAAACTAGAAAACCCGATGAGATTGTTATAAGAGACGATTGTTCTACCGATGGAGGAGTTGCAATTGTTGAAAAATTTAGAAGTTTGAATATTGATCTTAAAATCAATAAAAAAAATTTGGGAATGATTGGAAATTGGAATAAATGTCTCGAAGACTCCCAAGGAGATCTTGTAACTTTTTTACACCAAGACGATGGTTATGAACCAAATTTTCTTTTAGAACTAGAGACAGATTTCCAAAATGACAAGAAAATTGGTCTATGGGCATGTCAGACATATGTAAAAGGACAAAAAAGTGAAAATAAGTATTTAGATCCAGATTTAACTAATGAAAAAGATCTATTGAAAAAAATCTATACGTGGGAATATATACCTGCACCTACCGCAGTATCTTTTAGGAAAACTGCACTTCTTGATGTTGGTTTTTATGACAGCCAATATAAATATGTTGCCGAGCCAGATTTGTATTTTAGGCTTATTTCAAATGGATACCTAATGTTTAGTTCAAACAAAACCCTTGCCTGGAGAACACTACCTGAAACAAGAGCTACCTCTCAGTTCGGTGGCTCGGATCTTTATTACAATGAGTGGCTTTATTTTTTGGAGAAGTTTTCTTTCGGGAATTCTTCCATAGATGAAGATGCAAGGAGCATTGCCTTTTCAAATTTTTATGAAAAATCAATTTATTCCTCTACTTCAATGTTAATCAATTTACATTTTAAAGAGGCTTCTAAAATTCTAAAAACTGTTTTTTCTAGAGGAAGGAATTTTGAAAGACTTTTGAAACAAAAAAATATTGGATACAAAAGTTTACTTTTTCTAATGCTGAAAAGCAGTTCGAAAATTTTTTATTTCTTCCTTAGGCATAATATTGCGTTAACATATAGATCAATAAAAGGTCGGTTTACTTAGAATTAAATATAGATAAGGGGTTTTATTTTGAAATACTATCCAGATACGAATGAATTTTCTCTAAAAGAATTTTCTCTCGATTATGTATCCAAAATCAAAAATATCTTTGAAAACCTTGATGAGGATAACTTAGAGGTTGTATTCAATAAATTGGCAAGAGCGATAGAGTCGAAAAAGACCATATTTACTTGTGGTAATGGAGGGTCATCCTCGATAGCAGAACACTTAGTTTGTGATTTTGTAAAAGGGAGTTCCACTGATACCAATATAGACCCAAAAGTATTCCCTCTTTTAAATACTCCTGTCATTACAGCAATCGGTAATGACATTGGATATGATGATATCTTTTCCTATCAGATCGAAAAATATGCTGAGCCAGACGATGTCCTTTTTTGCGTTTCAAGCTCTGGAGACTCTCCAAATATAGTTAAAGCAATCGAGGTGGCAAAAGAAAGAAAGCTTCTCACGTTAAGTTTTGTAGGTTTCGCTGGAGGAAAAGCCAAGGATCTAAGTGATTTGTCGATACACATAAAGTCTAACAACTATGGAGTTGTTGAAGATTCGCATCATATTTTAATGCATCTCTTTTCTCAATATTTGAGGCTCAGTTACATAGATGATAAAAATAAAATTGGGAAAATTAAATTCTAATTATTTCATTGTCTTAAGCAAGCAGCCCCTTCAAATAAATTTAATAACATAGCATTTCATTATAATAAGTATAATGTCCGTTCAAAGCATTTATGAAATTGACTTAGTCAACAATGGGTAAAAGTAAGAACATTTTAATTACTGGTGCAGATGGATTCATCGGTTCTCACCTTGCCGAAATGCTTTTGTCGGAAGGTCATAATATTAAAGCCCTATCTTACTATAATTCATTTAATAGCTGGGGATGGTTAGAAGAAGTAAATATAAATAAAGAACTTGAAATAATATCGGGAGATATAAGAGATCCATATTTCTGTAAAGAAATTACGAAAAATATAGATCAAGTTTTTCACCTTGCAGCCTTAATCGGAATACCTTATTCATATAAGGCTCCCGATAGTTATATAGATACAAATATAAAAGGCACACTGAATATTTGTAATGCTGTAAGAGATAATGATGTTGAAATGATGGTCCACACATCAACAAGTGAGGTTTATGGCACAGCCCAGTATGTGCCCATAGACGAAAATCATCCTCTTCAGCCTCAATCACCGTATAGCGCTTCTAAAATAGGTGCCGATTCACTGGCTATGAGCTTCTATAGTGCATTTAATTTACCATTAACTATTGCTAGGCCTTTTAACACATATGGACCTAGGCAGTCAGCAAGAGCAGTTATCCCTTCCATAATTACTCAAATTGCAAGCGGTAAGAAAGAAATAAAAGTTGGAGACTTGAGTCCAACAAGAGACTTTAATTATGTAGAAGATACTTGCAGGGCATTTATTGAAATTGCAAAGACTCCGGATTCCATGGGAGAGACTATTAACATTGGTTCTAACTACGAGATTTCAATACTTGATACTTTGACTAAAATAAAAAAAATTATGAATTCAGATGCAGAATTCCTTATAGATGATGAAAGAGTAAGGCCTGACAAATCTGAAGTCGAGAGGCTGTGGTGTGACAATTCTAAGTTAAAAAACCTAACTGGGTTTGAACCAAGGATCGGTATCGATGAAGGCCTAGAAAGAACTATCAATTGGTTTATTGATGAAAAAAATTTGAAAAAGTATAAATACGAAATTTATAATGTCTGAGATTCTTGTTGATTTCATTAGATCCATCTATAAAACTCAAGATTTCATTCCATTGCATGAGCCTAGATTTGACACTCAAGACAAAGACCTATTAATAAAGACTCTTGATTCAACTTACGTTTCTTCTGTTGGACCTCTCGTAGAGGAGTTTGAAAAGAAATGTTGTGCTTTTACCGGTTCAAATTTTTGTGTAAGTACGTTCAATGGAACTTCTGCACTTCATGCAGGGCTTAAGGTATTAGACGTAACATCACAAGATGAGGTGATAACCCAATCTCTAACTTTTGTCGCGACAGTGAATGCCATTCACATGAGTGGCGCGAGTCCTATATTTGTGGATGTGGATAAAAATACATTAGGCATGTCACCAAAATATCTAGAAGAATTTTTAAATAATAATTGTGAGATAAGAGCCGAAGGTTGTTGGAATAAGTCCTCTTCAAAATATATAAAGGCTTGTATGCCAATGCATACCTTTGGATTTCCCTGCGAGATTGATGAGATCGTGAAAATTTGCAAAAAATTTAACATTCAAGTCATTGAGGACTCAGCTGAGTCCTTGGGTTCCTTTTATAAAAATAAACATACAGGAACATTTGGAAGTATGGGAATGCTTAGTTTTAATGGAAATAAAATCATTACTACAGGATCCGGTGGAATGATTCTTTTAGAAGACAAGGAAGAGGCAAATCTCGCAAAACACCTTACCACTACAGGAAAATTGCAGCATAAATGGGAGTTTAATCATGATATGCCAGCCTTTAACTACAGATTACCCAATCTCAATGCATCTTTGGGAATCACACAAATTTCTAAGTTATCTCTTTTTTTAGAATCAAAAAGGAAACTTGCGGAAAACTACTTAAGATGGGGAAAAGAAAACTCCTATCATTTTTTTGAAGAGCCAAAGAATTGTTCAAGTAATTATTGGCTCAATACTCTTTTAGCTGAAAATGCAGATCATAAAGAACAACTTTTAAAGGTCACTAACGAAGAAAACATCATGACCCGACCTGCCTGGACTCCTATGCACATGCTTCCGTTTAACAGTAGTTTCCAAAAAGATGACCTTAAAAATACTATGTGGCTTTTCGAGAGAATAGTCAATTTACCTAGCAGCGTACCAACCAATGCCTAAAAAAATCTTAGCTGTCACAGGAACTAGGGCTGATTACGGTTTACTTAGTAAAACTTTAAAGGCAATAAATCAGTCCAAAAACTTGTCCTTAAGTCTTTGCGTAACTGGAACTCATCTCTCAAAAAGTTTTGGAGAGACAAAGAGGTTTATCGATGAAGACGGAATTACTATCGATCACAAAATAAATATTATCGAAAATACCTTTGATGAAAACTCGGTTTCACGGTCAGTTGGATTGATGATTACGAATTTTTCAAAGTATCTAGATGAAGTAAAACCCGATTGTGTTCTTTTACTGGGAGATCGATACGAAATTTTTGCTGCTGCTTCAAGCTGCCTCATCAAAGCAATACCTGTAGCTCATATACATGGAGGAGAGCTTAGTGAAGGTGCATTTGATGATGCGCTAAGACATTCAATTACAAAAATGTCTCATATTCACTTTACCTCTTGTGAAGAGCATAGGAATAGAGTGATACAGTTAGGAGAATCCCCATCAAATGTCTTTAACTTCGGCGCTCCAGGAGTTGAGTTAATTAAGTCTACTAAATTACTTTCTAAAAAAGCAATTTTCAGAGACCTAGGAATTAAATTGTTTGAAAAAAACTTTATGATTACCTTTCATCCAGAGACTTTAGATACTCATCTTAGCCCAAGCCTGCAAATTAATAACCTTCTATCAGTGCTTGAAAAATATCATGATACAAAATTGATCTTTACTAGCGCAAATGCCGACCCAGGAGGGCACGTCATTAATGACAAAATTCTTGAGTTTGTTAGCAAAAATGAGAATGCGTCATTTCATTCCTCTTTAGGTCAAAAGAACTACCTCTCTTTGTTAAGTTATTGCAACGCTATGATTGGAAACTCTTCTAGCGCTTTAATCGAAGCGCCGTCTTTCAAATTACCAGCACTAAATATTGGCCATAGGCAGAGATCAAGGATGAAATCTAACAATGTATTTGATTGTGAGAACGAGGTACATTCTATACAGGAGGCTTTGCTTAAAGTAACCTCCACCAATAGAGAATTAATCACTAACCCCTTTGATGGAGGGAAAACCTCTGTGAAGATAGTCGAAACTCTTGAAAATATTAATTTAAAAGATATCCTAAAAAAGAAATTTAACGATCTCTTGTAATGAGCAGAACTTTTTTGATCGCTGAAGTTGGGGTAAATCATAATGGAGATCTCAATAAGGCACTTGAGCTAATTGATATTGCATCTGAATCAGGAGCAGATGCAGTGAAGTTTCAAACATTTATCTCTGAGGACCTCTCTTCTAAATATGCTCAAAAAGCTTCTTATCAGCAATCTAATGCCAAAAGAAATGAATCCCAGTTGGAAATGCTTAAAAAGCTTGAATTATCAAAAAGTCATTACCATTCGATCATAGCTAGATGCATGGAAAGAAATATTAAGTTCATGTCTACAGCCTTTGACAGCGAGAGTCTCAAGTTTTTAACACAAGAACTTAAGGTAGAAATACTTAAAATACCTTCAGGTGAAATTACAAATGGACCGTTTTTATTTGAGCATGCTAGAACTGGGTTGGACATTATTCTTTCGTCAGGCATGTCGAGTACAAAGGAGGTAGAAGATGCTCTAGCTTTCATTTGTTTTGGATATTTAAATCCTAAGAAACATTTAAATCCGGAAGATGTATTCAGATGTTATCAGACAGAGGAAGGAAAAAGTTTTTTGAAAGATAAGGTTGTTATTCTTCATTGCACAAGTCAATATCCTGCTCCTATCGAAGACATAAACCTTAATGCCCTAAAAACTTTGAAAAGAAAATTCGGTCTCAGAATTGGTTACTCAGACCATTCTCTTGGATTTTTAGTTTCGTCCAATGCAATTTCTCTAGGTGCAGAAGTTATTGAAAAACACATAACTTTAGATAAAAGCCTACCGGGACCTGACCACAGCGCTTCTTTAGAACCAAATGAATTCAAGGAATTTGTTGACGTAATAAGAAGAACTGAACTTTTTCTTGGAGATGGCATCAAAAAAATTACTAGTTCAGAGTTAGAAATAAAAGATGTGGCAAGAAAAAGTATTGTGGCCAATCAGCCAATAAAAAAAGGGGAGATATTTACTGAAGAGAATTTAACCATTAAAAGACCGGGTACAGGTATAACTCCAATGAAAATTTGGGATTTATATGGAATTGCAAGCCCTAAAGATTTTCTTAAAGATGAGATAATTGAAATATGATGGATAAAAATATACCTATTATTGTCCTTGGCTCAGGAGGTCACGCTAAAGTTCTTATAGAGACTTTGAGAGAAAATCAAATTCCGATTGTTGGAGTTACCAGCTTAACTTTGAATAAGAACGACGACTTTTTGGGCCTTAAAGTCATAGGTAATGATGATGACGTAAATAAATATAATCAGAGAGAGATTCTTCTTGTAAACGGTATTGGATCCTTACCCGGCAAAACTAAAAGAAAAGAATTATCTGCTTTGATGAGGCAAAAAGGCTATGAGTTTTTTTCTGTTATCCATCCTCAAAGCATAATAAGCCCATCAACTGATATAAAAGACGGCGTTCAGATAATGGCTGGAACCGTGATTCAGGCAGGTTCATGTATTGGTTCAGATACTATAATCAATACAGGATCTATCATTGATCATGATTGCGTTATAGGCAACGATTGTCATGTTGGGCCCGGATCCGTCTTGAGCGGAGGAGTGACAATAGGCGATGGAACACACATTGGTACAGGATCAAATATCATTCAAAATATAAAAATTGGAAAAAATGTTATTATCGCTTCAGGCTCTTCAGTATTTAGAGATATAGATCCCGATACTAAATTTATCCAAAAGAAATAATTATGAAAGATTTTAAGGAGACCTTCATAAAGGTTGAGGCTGACGTAAGAACCTCAATTGAAATAATTCATAAATCTGGGCATAGAATAGGGTTGGTCGTAGATAAGGAATCAAAATTACTTGGAACCGTCACTGATGGAGATATAAGAAGAGCCCTCCTTAATAAAATTGACATGTCTGAAAGTGTATTGAAGATAATGAATGAGAAGCCTACCTTCTCTTCAAAAAGAGAAACCTCAGAAGAAAAAATTAAAATAATGCAGGATAGAGATATCTTGCACATACCTATACTTGATAGCGACGGCTCAGTAATTGGCCTGGACTCTATCCATGATTTACTTAAGAAACCCACATTCAATAATCCAGTAGTAATAATGGCAGGCGGTTTTGGTAAAAGACTTATGCCATTGACAGAGGATACACCAAAACCACTATTAAAGATTGGGACAAAACCTATTCTCGAAAGAATCATAAATAATTTCGCAGAACTTGGATTTAGAAACTTTTATATTTCACTCCACTATAAAGCTGACATGATAAAAGATTATTTTGGTAACGGCAGTGACCATAATGTTTCCATTAATTACTTAGAAGAGAAAGAGCCAATGGGAACTGCTGGCTGTTTGTCGTTATTGCCTGAAAATCTGTTAGACCTACCTATTATTCTGATGAACGGTGATTTAATTACTGATTTAAATTTTGTAAGCCTTTTAGAGAATCATAATCATTCAGGATCTGAGGCAACTATTTGTGTTGCCGAATATGATTTTCAAGTTCCATATGGCGTATTAGAGGTCGATGAAAACGAGGTGAAATCTATTGCCGAAAAGCCAGTTCATAAGTTTTTCGTCAATGCAGGTATCTACGTTTTAAATAAATCAATTCTTTCCAATATAGAAAAGAATAAATTCACTGATATGCCCGATGTTTTATCTAAAAAGATTTCAAATAAGGAATCAATCAATACTTTTCCTATTTTTGAAAAGTGGATAGATATAGGAAGGATTTCTGACTTTAACAAAGCTAATGAACAAGTCCAAGGATCATAAAATAAATACCCTCTTGGTTATTGGGTTGGGCAGTATAGGTTTAAAGCACATAAAAACGGCTAAATCTTTAAGAGAGGAAATCGAGATCGTCGCTTTGACCTCAAGGCCATTTGATTTCAAAGACAATCCCTTAATTTCGTATTACGTTGATAATCTTGATGAGGCATTAAAATTTTCTCCAGATGCGGCAATTATTTCTAATCCTGCTTCATCTCATGTTGAATTTGCAACACCATTGGCGTTGAATTCTGTGCCTATGCTTATAGAGAAACCTATTTCTGATAGCTTGGCCAAAGTAGATGAATTGAAGCATGCCTTACGGTCGATTGATAATTTTGTTCTAGTTGGTTATAACTTACGATTCTTGAACTCACTTAAGCTTTTTCGTGATTTGATTCATAGTAAAGAGGTCGGTAAGGTTTTATCGGTAAGAGCTACAGTAGGACAAGATCTCAGGACATGGAGGAAAGATAGGGACTACCGAGAGGCAGTTTCTTCGAAAAGCTCGCTTGGAGGAGGTGTATTGCTCGAGTTAAGTCATGAAATTGACTACTTGGCCTGGATCTTTGGCAAAATACATTCGGTTGCGGGTTACTTCGATAAGGTAAGTGATCTTGAAATAGATGTTGAAGATATCTCCCATTTGCTAATTAAATTTAATAACTCTTTTTATTCAGAAAATCTCATTGCAAATTTATCTTTGGACTTCCTTAGAAAAGATATAACTAGATGTTGCACTGCAATAGGCGAAACAGGCACTCTTCGTTGGGATGGGATAAATTGCACCGTAAAAATTTATAAAGAAGGTGAGTGGCATGATCTTTTTGAAGAAGATGAAAAAGTTGATTCTTCTTATGAAAATGAGTTGCGGCATTTCTTTGATTGTGTCGAGAATTTGAGCGAGCCTATTGCAGACTTAGATAGCTCTGTAGATGTTCTGAGGGTTATTGAAGGCATCAAACTCTCTTCAAACAAAAATAATTTCGTAGAAATATTGAAATAAAATGAAGACTTATGCATTTATATTTGCTCGAGGAGGCTCAAAAGGATTGCCCGGCAAAAATATAAAGAATCTCAATGGAAAGCCGCTGCTTGCTTACTCCATAGAAATGGCAAAGTCAGTCGAAGCCATTGAAGAGGTCTTTGTCTCTAGCGATGACGATGATATAAAAGCAGTTGCACTTAAATATAAAGCAAAAGTAATTTCACGGCCTAAAAATCTAGCAACCGATAATTCGCCAGAAATTGATTCTTGGAGACATGCCATAAAATTCTTGAAACAATCAGGAAATTCATTTGATAGATTTATTTCTCTTCCTACAACAGCACCATTACGGAGTAAAATTGACATAGAAAACGCACTTCAAGCATTTACAGATTCTTCTGATGTTGTTGTTACCATTACCGAATCTGCTAGAAACCCTTTCTTCAATCTCATGAGATATAACGAGGAGGGCTATCTTGAAACCTTCGCTGGGAAGAATTCAATACAAAGAAGGCAAGACGCCCCAGAATGTTTTGATTTAACTACAGTAGCTTATGTATCTTCACCAGACTACATACTCCATACTTCTAATTTGCTGGACGGAAAGGTGAGTGCTGTTAACATACCTTTCGAAAGAGCCATAGATATAGATAATGAAACAGATTTTTTTATTGCTGAAGCATTATTAAGAAGACAGATAAATGACGAAAAATAAGGTGGTATTAATTACTGGTGGTGCAGGCCGAATTGGATCTTCTTTATGTAGGGCAATTTTAGAATCAGGCGGGAGAGTAATCATCTCAGACAAAGATTCATCAAGAGGAAAGGCCCTCGAAGAGGAACTTTCTACCTCAGAGGCAGTTTTTCTGGAGTCTGATACTACAAACATACAATCCATAGACGCTTTAATCTCAAAATCAGAGGAAATCTTCAATGAACCTATTAATTGCTCAGTTCATTGTGCTTATCCAACCTCATCTGGATGGGGCTCTAGTTTTGAAAAACTAAAACCTGAAAACTTAAAGGAAGACTTATATTCCCAGCTTGGTGGGGCGATAATCTTCTCACAAAGGATAATTGATTATTTTTTAAAGCATGGAGGTGGAAACTTAGTACATATATCCTCAATTCAAGGAGTTACTACCCCAAAATTTGATCAATATGAAGGAACTCAAATGAATTCTCCCATAGAATATTCTGCCATAAAATCTGGTGTTATCGCAGTCACAAAGTACTTGGCCAAATATTATAAAAATCAAAATATAAGGGTGAACTGTTTAAGCCCTGGAGGAATTCAAGATGGTCAACCCGAGATTTTTCTTAAGAACTATGCCAAAAATTGTAATTCAAAAGGTATGCTGGATTCTGATGATTTGGTAGGGGCTCTAATATTTCTGCTTTCTGATTCATCCCAATTTGTAAATGGCCAAAATATCATAGTTGATGATGGATGGTCGCTTTAATTTAAACGACTAAAATCGCTAAGAATGTCCGAAAAAAAAATTTCATTAATAGGTCTTGGTGAAATTGGTAGTCGACACCTCCAAGCACTAACGAAGGGTCTCGATAGTTACGAACTTCATTGTGTAGATCCTTCACAAGCTTCAATAGAATTCTCAAAGTCTAGATTGCCCTCTATTAGCCCGAATCATGAATCACGTTTGAATTTTTATACCGAAATTGATTCTTTGCCTGCACATTTGGACTTAGCAATAATTGCTACCAGCTCAAATGTTAGGCTCGGCGTATTAGAGCAATTATCAAAAACTAAATTTATTAAGAATCTCATACTTGAAAAAGTTCTTTTTCAAAAGCTAAGCCATTTGAAAAAAGCAGAGAGAATTTTAAATGATCATAAGATTTCTGCTTGGGTAAACTGTCCAAGAAGGCAGTGGCCAATTTACCAAGAAGTTAGACAGCTGTTACTTGAGAAAAAAGGCATCAAATTCTATTTGAGTGGGCAAAATTGGGGGCTAGCATGTAATTCAATTCATTATTTGGATATTTTCGGTTGGATGAGTTCTTCACACTTAAAAAGCATTGATATTTCGGAACTTGACCGCAAAATTTTAAAAAGTAAAAGACAAGGATTTGTAGAGTTTGCTGGTACAATCAGTGCAACTTTTACTAATCATAACAAGATGTCTTTAACATCAACCCAAAAGCAACAAGATTTACTTGTTGAAATAGAATCAGAGGGATTGAAAATCAAAATTAATGAATCGACAGGAGATCTAGAAGTGATCTCTGATGAAAATAGTTATTCCAAGAGTTTTCTTTTGCCTTACCAAAGTGACCTCACAAATTTATATGTTGAGCAAATTCTTGGAAAACATGAAGTATCATTGCCTGACTATAGTTACTCATCAGCTCAACATTCAACTATGCTCAAGGCATTCATTGATCATTTATCCGGTATCAATAAGCGACACATTGAACACTGCCCAATCACATAAGAGCCCTGAGATATTACTTGTCGGAGCTGGAAAAATGGCACAAGATTATTATCATGTGCTAAAAGATTTACGCGCAGAAGTTACCGTTTTTTGCAGGACGGCTAAATCAGCTGAAAATTTCGAAAAAAAAACTGGCCATAAAGCCTTTCATGGCGACTTAGTGCAGCTTTTTGAAGAAAAAAAATATGTCAAAGCAATTGTGGCCGTTGACATTGAAAATTTATATCCTGTAGCTAGAATTCTTCTGCAATTGAAGGTCAAAGCATTGCTCGTTGAAAAACCTGCCGGAATTGACCAAGCTCAAATTAAAACGCTTGCTCTGGAAACTAGAGCATCAAAAGCAAAACTCTATGTAGGCTATAACAGGAGGTTTTTTACTTCGGTCATTAAGTCCCAAGAACTGATAAAAAAAGACGGAGGAGTTGTGTCTTTCTCATTTGAGTTTACAGAATGGTCCAACAAAATACGTGAACTCAAATATTCAGATAAGGTAATGAATAATTGGTTTTTATGTAACTCTTCCCATGTAGTTGATTTAGCTTTTTATCTGTGCGGAAATCCGGTTCAGATATCTCCCCAAATTTCTGGGATGAATAATCTTTCATGGCATCCATCGGGATCGATCTTCTATGGATCAGGCTTAACAGATACCGATGCACTTTTTAATTATCAAGCTAATTGGACAGGACCTGGAAGATGGGGAATTGAAGTTATAACACCTAAACGTAAGTTGATACTCAAACCACTCGAAGAATTGCGTGTTCTCGAGATGGATAGTTTGATACCAGAAAAGATCGAGTTAAAAGATGAGATAGACTTTAGTTATAAGCCAGGTTTGTTTCTTCAAACGCAGTCTTTCATTGAATCAAACGAATCAAGATTATGTTCCATTTTTGATCAAGAACGTTCTATAAAATATTTCAATTTAATATCGGGATATAAGTAAGTTAAGGAAAAAAATTGACAGTAGCATTTAGAGTCATTCCAAAATTGGATATCAAAGGTCCAAATCTTGTTAAAGGAGTTCACTTAGAGGGTCTTAGGGTTTTGGGTAAGCCTGAGGATTTTGCAAGATATTACTACTCTCAAGGTGCTGATGAACTAATTTTTCAAGATGTAGTTGCAAGCTTGTACGGGAGAAATAGTCTTACAGAAATCATAACTAAAACGGCTAAAGAAATATTTATTCCACTGACTGTTGGAGGAGGTATTAAGACTGTTGAGGACATTTCTACCATTCTGAGATCAGGAGCAGATAAAGTCTCAATAAACACTGAGGCTATCAACAATCCTGGACTCATTTCTGAGGCCTCAAAGATATTTGGGTCATCCACAATTGTCATAAGTATTGAGGTAATAAGACAGGATAATGGAGAGTATCTTGCTTTTACTGACAATGGTAGAAATGAAACTGGCAAGAGTGTGTTTGAATGGGCTAAAGAAGTTCAAGATCTTGGAGCAGGAGAAATACTTTTGACCAATGTTGATAATGAAGGCACTGGAAAAGGCATAAATTGCGAGCTTGTTGAAAAAATTATCTCAAATGTATCAATACCGGTAATTGCTCATGGAGGAATAGGATCCAAAGAAGATTTTCTTGAATGCATGGATATTGAAAATCTTAGCGGAGTTTCAGGAGCTTCGATATTTCATTATGACTTTATAAAAACCAATAGGAAATTAGATGGATACGACGATGAAGGAAATACAGAGTTCCTCAAAAGCCAAAAAGCTTCATCATCAATTGATTCAATAGGCATCCATGATCTTAAAAACTTTTTAACGCATAATAAATCTGACCTACGAGATCTGAGATGAAGACTGAACGAGGAATTGCAATAATCGATTATAAGATGAGTAATCTTTTTTCAATTAAAAATGCACTAGACAACTTAGGCATAAAAGCTTTTATAACGTCGGATTCAGATGAAATCTTAAATAGTAAAGGAGCAATTCTTCCCGGAGTAGGTTCTTATCCTGAAGCAATGGGTAATCTTACTGATATGAATCTAATTTCAACGATTAAAGACTTCATTAATTTGAATAAACCTTTTATGGGAATCTGCCTTGGACTACAACTTTTATTCGAAAAAAGTGAAGAGTTTGGTAACTCAGAGGGTCTAGGAATCATCGAGGGATCGGTAAAGTTATTCTCTGATTTAGACGAAATTAGAACAGTTCCCCATGTCGGATGGAATAAAGCCCTATTAAATGCAGAATTTGATTCAACAAATCACCCAAAAATAATTGAAAATAAGGATTATTTTTATTTTGTTCATTCGCTATATGTTTCACCCAAAGATGAGGAAATAATTAAAAGTTATACGTATCATGATGGATTTAAGTTTTGTTCATCTATAATGTACAAAAACATTTTTGCTTCCCAATTCCATCCTGAAAAAAGTGGACCTGCGGGATTGCACTTGCTGTCTAAATTTTTTGGTAATGTTTAAATTATGAGCTTTAAGAGATCAGGTCTAGAGAGACAAATTCAAGAAATTCCTAAGGAAGTGAAGTGGTGTAAGAGATGTGTAGTCTCTAACCAAAGGCCTAGGATAATATTTAATGAAGATGGTATTTGCAGCGGGTGCTTAAATACTGATTATAAGAATAATCTTGTTGATTGGAATGCTAGAGAAGAGGAACTTAAAGCATTGCTCGATCAACATAGAAGTTCAGATGGCAGTTGGGATGTTATTGTACCTAGTAGTGGAGGAAAGGATTCTGGATATGTTGCTCATCAGCTAAGGTATGAATACAACATGAACCCCTTGACCGTGACATGGGCTCCTTTATCTTATACTGATATAGGAAGAAAAAATCTTCAATCAAGTATAGATTGCGGCTTATCAAATATGCTTTGCACTCCCAATGGAAAGTTCCAAAGAAAGTTAGCAAGACTTTGTTTTGAAGAATTAGGAGATGCCTTCCATGTTTTTGTTCTTGGACAGGTAAGCTATCCTTTTCACATTGCCTCCAAATTAGGAGTCAAACTTGTCTTTTATGGAGAGAACGGAGAAGCGGAGTATGCTGGTGATCCAGATTTTGCAGACAAACCTTATAAACCCTCTAGCGAATTTTTAAAACAACACTTCAAGGGCGTAAGCTTTAGAGAATTGTTAGAGTTTGGTTTGGAAAACAAAGATTACCTTTCTTCTAACGACTACGCAGAATCAGATCTTATCTTTTATGAACCACCGAGCGAGGAGGAATTAAGCAGGAACGGGATACTTGGTAAGCATTTTTTTTCATATTATAAAAAATGGACTCCACAAGAAAATTATTATTATGTTGTAGAGAATTGTGGTTTTGAGCCAAACCCGCTTAGAACGGAAGGCACCTATTCTAAATACGCTAGTTTGGATGATAAGATGGATGGTTTTCATTACTATCTTAGATTTATAAAGTTTGGCCTTGGTAGATGCATGGAAGACGCTTCCCATGAGATTAGAGATGGTCATCTAACAAGAGAAGAAGCTATAGCTTTGATGGGAAGATATGAAGGAGAGTTTCCAGAAAAATATTTTCCCGAATTCCTGGAATATCTTGACATAACGGAGGATCACTTTTGGGAAGTTGTAGACAGTTGGAGAGCCGAGCACTTGTGGGAAAAGAAAAACAATGAATGGGTCTTCAAAACTCCTATCAGGTAACATAATGTCTTTTGAAGAAACTCCTAAGAGAACGATAACCAGAGAAAAACACCTTTCAGATTCAATAGTTATTGTTGATGGTTTTCCAGGTTGCGGTAAGACTCTTTTTGGCCCAATTATTTCCTCCTTCTCACGTGTAGAGATTATGCAATATATATTTGAAATCGAATTCATATGCCGTATTTCCTACTTAGATCAAATGGAGAAATCTGCCGCTAGCAGCATGATTAGTATGTTAACCGACTTTAAGCTTTATCAAACAATGATGGCGAGAGATACTAATTTTAGATATAAAGACCTTTCTGGAGTCTTTAAAAACCCCTTCCCATTGAGATATTTTAAAAGGATATTTTCAGAGGGTGATATTAAAGTTCCAGAAAAGATTCGAAATGAAAGTCCAATACTTAACTTTGTCGCACACGACTTATTGTCCTATTCTGAGCCTCTCCTAGAGGCACTCGGCGATAGACTAACTTTTATTGAAGTAGTTCGCCATCCTTTGTATATGGTGATTCAGCAAACACTAAATATGGAAAGGCTTTATGCTGAATCAGATCCAAGAGATATTCAGATTTACTATAAGTACAATGAAAAAGAGATTCCCTACTTTTGTCTTGGGTGGGAGGATGAATTCCTGAAATCTAATAATGTTGAAAAAGCGATTCTTTCTATAAGTCATGCAATTAGAGCCAATGATTTGATAAAGAAAAGACTTAAATCAGAGCAATTAAATTCTAATCTACTTACTATACCTTTCGAAGAATTTGTAATTTCTCCAGAACCCTTCATATCTAAGATCACTAACCTTTTAGGAACAGTAACAACTAGCAAAACAAATAAAGTACTTAAGAACCAAAATGTACCCAGAAAAAAGGCCTCTGAGGGCATACCATTGGATATATATAAGCGCTGTGGGTGGGAGCCATCTGAAAAAAATCTTTCAGAAAGAGAAGAATTAGACAAAAGAAGAGAGTGGATAAGGGATATGGGAGCAAGCAAAGATACCTTAGCTATTATCGATGATTTATCAGAAAATTACGAAAGGCACTATAATTATTCTCCTTAATGGAAAAATATTATGAATTCCAAAGTCATTCGTAGAGCACTTGTAACAGGTGCCACAAGAGGAA
>MDTA01207344.1_pt1 | contig 25021 bp, 23 predicted proteins | sample 811151 | NCBI WGS metagenome assembly MDTA01 (sample SAMN05326648, study PRJNA326480) | marine metagenome | isolation source: seawater | place: Indian Ocean: South | collected 2010
AGCTCTGGGAATAAAATAGTTCCATCTAAGTTAACATTTAAATTAAAAATTTGATCTCTTGATCCTGATAAAATAATCCTAAATTGATCTCTCAAAGAAATTTTGTAATCATTTGGAAGTGGGAGATCACCAACTGCAGCCAAGGAGGTTGGCATAGTTGAAAAGAAATCATATCCAAATTTTTTAAGGGCAATTTCTTCATCTTCTTCATCTTCTTCATCCATTAACTCGTTCTCAATTCTTACAAGAGTCTCCTCTCCTTGAATGAATTCTTGGTTTTCTAGTTCACCTAAATTTTCATTAGCTACAGCTTCCTTAGCTGCCTCTATCTGCTCTGGAGAAAGTTGTGATAACAAATCAGTATCAATTGTTTGAGCAAAAGAAAAAGGTGAAGAAAAGTATATGCTTAAAAATAAGCAGTTTTTAATAAAAATCATTTCTAATAATTTGTTATTCAAGTATTTTACAGTTTTTTGCTAAAAATAGTCACGTAAAGCTAGTTTAATTCTAACCCAGGAACAATCACTCCATCCAAATCAATAATTGGTTTTAAGATTTTACCAATACTCATTTGGATATCTTCTTCTGATAGGGTTCTTGTTGATGATTGAAAAATTAGTCTAATACCTACTTTAATCTCTTTGAGCTTTTCATTTAAATAAAAATCGAATATGAAGAAATCTTTAAGATTTTCTTCTTCAAAATTCTCAATACAAGATATGACAGTATTATATGTATCAAAGTCTTTAATCGAAAAGGAAAAATCTCTTACACTCGAAGGAAAATCAGATACCGGAACATATTTAATAAAATTAATGGAAGATTTTTTTGCTTTGTGGTCTACAAGGAATGCTTCGGGGATATCTTCTAATAAAACTTCTGTATAGAAGATTTTATCTTTCTTTTTTGTCCTAAGATTCTCTCTGGGTATTTCTTCGATTTCAAAAACTGATTTATTTTTATCTAGATTTAAAATCTCATTTAAATATCTTCTATCAAGTTTTTTAGAGAAATCTTTATGATTATGGCCGGATTTTCCGCTGACGATAATTCCAAGTTTTTGTTCTTGGATGATTTTCTTTTCATTTGAATAAACATCACTGATTTCAAAAAGCTTTATTGAATCTTTCTGTCTTCTTTCATTAAAAAGAAGGTTTTCTACCAATGAACTTTTTAATGAAGTTCTTAAATTCCTTCTATTTGAATCTAATGGATTATCAATAAATATTGACTTTTTTTCTTCAATATCAGTAAAAGGCATATTAATAACTTCATTAAAACTATTTTCAATAAGGAAATCTTTAATCTTAGAAATCTTATCTAGCTTTAGCTGAGATCTACTTTTTAAGCTTAAAGGAATGCTTTTTATATCATCGTATCCTATTATCCTTGCTACCTCCTCTGATAAATCATTTTGGGATGCAACATCATTTCTGAAAGAAGGAACTTTTATCTCATCATCAATCTCAAAGCCTAGTTTGTTAAGAAAACTTATGTATTGTTCTTTTGAAAGTTTAGTGCCTAGGATCCTATTAATTTTATCTATTTTTATTGGTAGACATTTTTTATTGAAATTACCGCTAATAAAGGTCTTCATACTTAATTTTTTAATTACAGCATGATCTTTAACAACGCTTATAAACCTTCTAAGCACTTTTTCTTGTGCCTCAATATCTACCCCCCTTTCAAACTTATGAGCAGCATCAGATTTAAGATTGTATTTAACAGACTTTCCAATTATTGCTTCTGGATTAAAAAAAGCGCACTCAACTAAAACTTCTCTTGTATTTTCCGAGCAAGAGGTAGATTCTCCGCCCATAATGCCAGCAAGACTGACTACTTCTCCGCTGCTTGTAAAAACACAATTCTCGCCTTCGAGTTGAATTTCTTTTCCAAGAAGAGTTTTAAATTTCTCATCGCAAAGTTTGTTTGTAAAAGTTAAATCTTTAGTTATAGATTTCTTATCAAAGCAATGTGTAGGCTGACCTCGCTCATATGAAATATAATTTGATATATCTGAAAAGAAATTGGTTTTTTTATTTCCGAGTTGAGAAAAATAATTTTCTAAATATGGTTTATATGAAGATATTTTTTCATCAATCTCAATTTCTAAAAAAGTAATCTTCGGACATGATGTAATTGACAGATTTTTAAAATTAAGATCAAGAAGATCTAAATCCTCATTATAAATTTCAAAAGGATCTATGCTGTTATAGAAATAATTTAAGTCTCTTGAGAGGCCAAAAAGTGATAAACAGTCCCCTCTGTTGGGAGTAATCTCCATATCAAATATCTCACCATCAATATCATGTTCATGCCCTAACTGAAAAAGTTTTTCTGAAAGAGCAGCTTTGGATGGTTGTTCTTTTAAGAATCTTAAAAGATCTTGATATATAAATTTCATTTAAATTGATCTAAAAAGTCTAGATTAGATTTATAGAATTCTCTGATATCACTTACTTCATATTTAAGCATTGCAATTCTTTCAATTCCTAAACCTAAAGCTAGCCCGCTATATATATTTGAGTCAATATTACAATTCTCTAGCACAACTGGATTTATAATCCCGCAGCCCAAAATCTCAAGCCACTTTCCATTTTCAGACAGAATGTCAACTTCAGCAGATGGTTCGGTAAATGGAAAATATGATGGACGAAATCTTGTCTCAACATTTTCACCAAATAGACTTAACAAGATTTTGTTAATTAAATCTTTTAAGTTTGCAAAATTTACATCTTTATCTACATATATACCTTCTACTTGGTGAAACATTGGTAGGTGTGTGGCATCATCATCTTTTCTGTAAACTTTTCCTGCAGAGCTAAATGCAAAAGGTGGTTTTGATTTGAGCATACTCCTTATTTGAACAGGTGATGTATGTGTTCGAAGTACTTTGCTCTTATTTTCTAGATAAAAAGTATCATGCATCTGTCTTGCAGGATGAGATTTTTTAATATTAAGCATATCAAAATTAAATTCTTCACTTTCTATTTCTGGGCCTTGTACTTCTTGGAAGCCAAGTTGGTTTAATAGGTTTAAGAGAAAATCTTTAGTTTGATTGATTGGATGAAGAGTGCCTGTTACCTTTTTTATTAAAGGAGGCTCTATGTTGTCCATGCTAGACATTGAGCTTTTATTTTATAGAACTTTTTACGATCTTCTCAAAAGTTGAGGTATCGCTGATAGCAAGATCGGATAATATTTTTCTATCAAGGATAATGTTATTCTTTGATAATCCATCCATAAGCGAAGAATAGGAGATCCCAAAATCTCTAGAGGCGGCATTAATTCTTGAAATCCATAAAGATCGGAAAGCCCTCTTCTTATTCTTTCTATCTCTGAAGGCATACTGCATTGATTTAATATTTGATTGTTTTGCAGTTTTATAAAGTCTACTTCTTGCCCCATAGTGACCCTTAGTAGATGAAAGAACCTTTTTATGCTTCTTCTTTGCTCTTAGTGCTTTTGTTACTCTTGCCATTTTAATTTAATAGTTTTGATGCGACATTCAAAGAGTGGCCTGAAAGTTTGTTCAAACCCCTATTATGTCTTTTTCTCTTTGTAGATTGCTTTGAAAGAATATGATTCCTATTTGCGCTCCTAGTTTTAATGGAACTCGCACTCTTTTTAAAGCGCTTTGAGGCCCCTGAATGTTTTTTTAATTTATAGCCCATTTAATTACCTTTTTTCATTGGAGCTAGAACCATTAACAATTGCCTGCCTTCTAAGGAAGGTTCTTGTTCTACTTGTGAAATTTCTTTAAGGTCTTCTTTTACTCTTTTAAGTAAATCTAACCCCATTTCACTATTCAAAATCTCTCTACCTCTAAACCGGACAGTTATTTTAGTCTTATCTCCATCAATAATGAAGCTTTTTATCTTTTTTAATTTAATATTATAATCTCCAATATCAGTTGATGGTCTAAATTTTATTTCTTTGACTGAAGTCTTTTTTACTTTTGCTTTAGATGAAGAAACATTTTTCTTTTTAGCAAACAAATGCTTACCGTAATCCATAAGCTTACAGACAACAGGCTCAGAACCATTCGGTGAAACTTGCACTAAATCTAATTCATGCGTATTTGCTTCTTCAAGAGCGGTATTAAGATTTACCAATCCACGCTTTTGACCATCTTGTCCTATAAGCATAACTTTATCTGCTCTGATCTTTTGGTTAATCGGGACTGAATTTTTTTTATTAATAGCTATGATTTAATACCGATACGTGATTATTTAAATTTTCTGTAAACATGTCCAGGGCGTGAAGTTTATAACAAAATTTTATTTTTTAAAACTCTTTTATGGTTCAAGAATATTATGGCTCCATAATTTATCAACTTTAACGAATAAATCTCTTTTGTTTAACCTGAATTGATGTCCTTTCCAAAATTCTATTTCATAAGGTATAAATTCATAGCCGCCCCAATAGCTGGGACACTCTTTTAAATCATTATTCTTCATTACTTCTTCATATTTCTCAATAACTTTTGAATATGAAGAAATAGCTTGTGATTGCTGAGAGCTTATTGCTAGAGCATTTTTAGAAGGTGATCTAGTCCTAAAGTATGAATTGTTATATTTCTTTGATAGTTTTCTTACATTAGCTTTAATGCGAATTTGGGTATTAGTTTTTTGCCAAAATATATTAACGGCTATTTGTTTGTGGGACATAAATTGTATGCTCTTTTTAGAATTATAATTAGTAAAAAATATAAACTTATCTCCATCTATTAATTTTAAATTTACATATCTTGAATCAACATACTCTTGGTCGTTGGAATATGATGCTATTGAGATTGCCTCTATATACTCCTGACCATTTTCTAAAGCAGCATCATACTCTGCCTTTAATCTCAAATATGGCTCATGATTAAGTGGATTTATGAATTCGATCATGCTTATAAATTATTATAATATCTTGAGATTTTATAAATTGAAGAAGTGGTATTTTGGCACATTTTTTAATACAATCCATCTAAATTATATACTAATTAAACTATGGCAAATCGACAAGTTCCCTTCTTTGAGTATCCAAGATTATGGTCAGATGATAGGGAAGATTTTCTCAGGATTATCGACGAAGTCTCTTCAACAGGCGGTTTTATTTTACAAAAAGCAGTTTCAGACTTTGAAAGCGAATTAGCCAACTATGCTGGTGTTAATTATTCTGTTGGTGTAGGAAATGCAACTGATGGAATGGAGATATTTTTAGAAGCTATTGGAATAAAGCCCGGAGACGAAATAATCATTTCTTCGCATACTATGCTTGCAACTGCCTCAGCAATTAAAGTAGCTGGGGGAATTCCAATTCCAGTGGATATAAAATCTGATGATAATCTAATAAGCATATCAGCTATTGAAGAGGCTATTACTGAAAATACTGTAGGAATAATGCCAACTCAGTTAAATGGCAGGGTCTGTGATATGGATTCAATTGAAGCAATTGCTCAGAAAAATGGGCTTTTTATAGTTGAAGATGCTGCTCAAGCTCTTGGTTCAAAGTATAAAGGCCAACATGCTGGTACATTTGGTCTAGCTTCCGATATTAGTTTTTTCCCAGCCAAAGTTTTAGGCTGCCTTGGAGATGCTGGAGGGGTATTAGTAAATGATAAAGACTTGTATCATCAAATATATCAAATTCATGACCACGGAAGAGATGTAGATGGAGAGGTAAAAAGATGGGGAAGAAACTCTCGTCTAGATAATATTCAAGCTGCAATTCTAAGTTTTAAATTAAAGACATATGATAAAGTCATAACTAGACGGCGGGAAGTTGCTCAAATATATCAAGATAGATTAGAACATCTTAATGAACTAACTTTACCTGCTGCTCCTAGTGCTGAAGGGGATAATTTTGATACTTATCAAAACTATGAGCTGCAAGCAGATAATAGAAATAATCTTCAAGCTTTCCTTAGAGAAAACGATATCGGTACTCTTATTCAGTGGGGTGGTACAGCAATTCATCAGTTCGTAGATCTTGGTTTCAATCAAAAGTGCCCTAATACGGATAAATTTTTTGAGAGATGTATCATGTTGCCAATGAATGTATTTATCAGCGATGATGATGTTCATTTTGTTTGTGATAAAGTTGAAGAATTCTACAGAAATTAATTTTGAAAAGATTTATTGATCTTTTTGTCTCGTTTTTTGGGCTACTGATTAGTGCCCCAATTTTATTACCTGTAATTTTTTTAGTTTGGATTCAAGATTTTAAGTCTCCTTTCTACATTGCGCCAAGAGTTGGTGTTAATGAAAAAGAATTTAGTATGGTTAAATTAAGATCAATGATTGTTAATGCTGATCAATCCGGTGTTGATTCCACTAGTTCGAATGATTCTCGTATAACACGTATTGGCCACATAATTCGTAAGTTTAAATTAGATGAGCTAACGCAATTATGGAATGTCCTTATTGGAGACATGAGTCTTGTTGGCCCTCGTCCAAATGTTAAATATGAAACAAGTTTATATACTTCAGATGAAAAAGTTCTTCTTTCAGTAAAACCTGGTATTACAGATATTTCTTCTATTGTGTTTTCTGATGAAGGTCAGATATTAGAAAATCATGAAGATCCTGATTTGGCATATAATCAATTAATTAGGCCTTGGAAAAGTCGATTAGGCTTAATTTATATAAAAAATAGATCTCACCTTTTTGATATACAGCTTATAGCATTTACTGTAATTTCAATTATTTCAAAACGATTAGCTCTTAATTGGATTGCCAAAAAACTCAAAAAGTTCGGTTGTAATGAAGATATTATTTTAATATCCCAAAGAAATGTAGATTTATATCCTCATCCCCCACCAGGATTAAATGAAATTGTTAATCGAAGATAAGGTTTTTAAGAACCTTCCTATTTTTTTCTTTATAGCTTTTATCAACTCCTGTGGTGATAGCGAAATTAAGAATGAAGCTATCTCAGATCAAGAAACAGTTATTCCTAGCATTACTTCTATTGAACTTTATATAGAGAATCCAATATTCCAAGATATTACTAGGTCGGTAATTTATAAGTCTGATACTGATAATGTTATTTTTTCAACGCTTGAATCATATGATCCTGATGGTAATAATCATGAATTCCTTGAAGTATCATCTCAAATAGATACATTTGGGAATACTAATTTAGAAACTATTAAAATAGCAAACTCAAGAGAAGCTAGAAACTGCACAAATGGACTTTCAAAAGATGAATTTTACTGTGGGACTTCTCTAACTCCCCAAATCATTAAATTAAATATCAATGATTTTGGTGCCGATATTATATATAGTAAAGATGATTACTCTGGCTGGATGCATGGAATAGCAAATGATAGGAGTAATAATTTGTACTTTATCTATAGTTCAAATACTTTTTTGCCTGAAGGGGTTAAAAAAATTAATGTATCTGGAGATCTTGTATCAACAATCTCATATTCTAAAGAATCCTCTCAAACATATGGAGGGGTTGACCTTGTAGATCAAAGTGGAAATATATGGCTTTGGAAGGGTTATCCATGGAAACAATCATTTCTATCGCCTGATGGAGAAGAGAGTGATAGGGTTATAGATGGTTGGAGTGCAGAGGGTTATGAGGAGATAAATGGCAATATCTATCATATTTTTACAAACAAGAATGGTGATTTTGATAAAAGAAAGATCGTAAACTCTTTCTCTGATGAAAAATTTGATAATTATATAAATGTAGACCTCCAATTCCGCTCAAACCAAAACTCAAGAGTTGTCTATTTTGATCAATGGAGCAATTATTTTTATATATATGATAAAGATGATTATTCGTGGTCTGGACCAATAATAAATCAATTTGGAGTTCCATTAACAGAGTTTATGCATGGTGGAGATAAAGAATCAGCTCTTTTATGGATTCATCCCGATTATGGACAAATTAAGATAATTGGTGCGACCCGGGATAATGAAATAATAGGCTGGCAATATGGAAGAAAAAGTTATCTCCTCATGTCTGAAGAAATAACAAAACATGAAATCGATGTAGATAACTTATCTCCTTCAGAAATAACTTCAATTGCCAATATAAAAGGAAAAATATATGGAGGAGGCAATCTTACATGGTCAAATATTTTTAGCTACTCTTTTGGAAATTTAACGATGCTTAGAGAAGCTGTACCAAATAATGAGGGTCAAATAGATCTTTTATTTACCAACAATGATGGTTACCTTTATGGCATGGGGTACCCTGATGCAATAGCCTTCAGATATGATCCAGATCTTGCATGGGATCCTGGACATGAAATAAATTCAAATCCTAAAAATTGCGGAAAACTTGATGGTCAAAAGAGAGGAATTAAAGGATTTAATGATTCTGAGGGTACATTTTATTTAACTGAATCTGATTATAGCGCTACAAAAATAACTGCACTTTCAAAAATTAATATGAGTACATGCTCAATAACTCAAAGAAATGATTTGGAAGATACTTTCCCAACACTCATTGATATTATAGACATTGGAAATGGAAATTTACTCAGCGTTGGAAATATCAATAATTCTAAAGCACTCTTAACAATTGATAAAAATAATTTAGATATAGTTAATATTAACAATATCAATGGAGAAAATCATACACTTTTTTCAAGTGAATCTTTTGACAAAAAATTAATTGGTATTGACTCATCATTATGTATTATTGAAAACAATTTAGAGCTTTCAAAATGCGAAAATATCAATCATCCTGCATTAAAAATATATGAACTAGGTTCATATATATTAATTTTTGGATTAGGTGACTTAACTATTGTTGACTATGACCTTAATATTGTTAATTCATATACTTCAACATCAGTAGGCCTTGATGAATTTTTTCCATATCAAAGTTTAATGCATGTGACTATAAATAATAATGAGGTATTTTTTTCAAATTATTCATCAATATACAGAATCACCTTTACTGGAATAAATTAGTTTTTTAGGACTTGCTTTGCTGCACTAACAATATCACTAGTTTTTAAATAATAATCTTCTTCTAAAATAGACGACGTTGGGGCTGGCGCGTCGGGTAAAGCTATCCTTATAGGTTTATTTTCTAAAATATTTGTAGGCAATCTTTCGACAACTTTAGCAATTATCTCTCCAGAGAAACCTCCCGATAAAGTTCCAGAATCGACTACGATAAGATTTTTTGTCTTTTTTACTGAATCTACAATATCATCAACATGAAAAGGATTTAGTACTCTTATATCAATAATCTCTGCAGATATTTCTGCAGACTCGAGAGCTTCTACTGATTCTCTTGCAAGTAATGATGTATGACCAGAGCTTACTATAGTTATATCACTTCCAGTTTGAGATATAAGAGGCTTTTGTTCAACCAAGCTTAGCTCAACTACTGGTCCCAGAAAATCTTCTTGACCATATAGCCATCGATCATCAATATATATTACTGGATCAGGGCATAATACTGAGGCGATTAATAAATCTCTGGCATCTGCTACTGTAGTTGGCATAACAACACGAAGTCCTGGAGTATGCGCAAACCAAGCATGAAGAGCTTGAGAATGTTGTGCGCCTTGTTCGCCGCCTCTATTTATTATAGAGCGAATAGTAACTCCTGGATGAGCCTGCCCCCCAAACATATGTGACCACTTTGCTGCTTGATTCACAACAGCATCCATTGCATAGATCATAAAATCCATTCTAGGATGAACTACAATAGGCTTCATTCCTGCTAAGGATGCTCCTACAGCTGCTCCGGTACATGCAGATTCAGATACAGGTGTATCTATAATTCTTTCAACACCAAATTTCTTATCAAGATCTGTCATTGTATTACCAACATACCAAGGGCTCCATAATCCTTGACCAATAACAAAAACTTCTGGGTAATTTTCTAGCAAGTATTCAAAACCTGAAAGCATTGCTGTCCCATAGTTATATTTTTTCATATTTATGTTCTCTATTTTTTGCTCTTCATGAAAACATGAGTCAATGTTGCTTCTAAGTCAGGATAGGGGTCATCCATTGCGGCATCCCATGCCTTATTAATACTTTGGTTAAGATCTTTAATTAGGACGTCCTCTTCTTCTTCGCTCCAAATGCCTTTATCTATCATTGATGAAGAAAGACGAGTAATAGGATCTCTCGCTTTCCAGTTTTCTACATCATCAAGCGACCTTTCAACACCAACATCAATATCGTCTCTCCAATCAACATGTCCATAGTGTCTATATGTTACAAGCTCTAAAAACATCGGGCCTCCACCATCTCTTATTTCTGATATTTGCTCTTTAGCAGCTTTATAAACTGCACATACATCATTTCCATCAACTAATTTGTATGGAATTTCATTAGCAACTGCAAATCTTGATGTCATATTATTAGGTTGTCTGAGAGAAATATGCATATGGCTAGAAAATAAATTATTTTCAATAACAAAAAGCATTGGTGCATTTTGCACTTTAGCCAAATTTAATGATTCCTGAACAACTCCTTCTTCAACGGCACCATCTCCAATGTAAGCTAACCCAATATCATTTGTTCCTTGCATTCTAGCAGCCATAGCTGCTCCAACTGCTAAAGCTACAGTTCCTGCAACAATAGGAACTGACCCATAAAAGCCACTAGATTTATCAAACAAGTGCATCGAACCACCCATCCCTTTTGAAAATCCTGTCTCCTTACCTAACACTTCAGCAAATAACATATAAAAATTAGGATTAAGTGCTAGCAAATGTGAATGTGATCTGTGAGCACCAAAAACTCTATCAGATGATTGAAGATACTCAGAAATCCCTACAGCAATAGCCTCCTGACCTGCGCCTAGGTGGACGGGACCACCGATAACACCAGCTTCTCTCTTAGCAGCTAGTTTTTCTTCTGTTTTTCTGATAATTATCATTTGTTTTAACATTCTAGTTAAAACATCATTATTAATATTCTTAATATTTAAAGGTTCATGAAATTTAGTTGGATCAATTAAGTCTCTTATTGAATAATTCATATGTATAATTTTAATGCATATTTTAAATTTATATTTATTTAGTTATTGCAAAAGATTTTCGACTTCCATTGTAAAGTTATTATACAGCGATTCAAAATCATATTTTTCTTTATATAAGGAACTTGCATTAGTTGATATTTCAAGAATGTATTCTCTATTATTATTTAAATACTCAAGCAAAATTATCAAAGATTTTGCATCATTGTAATAAAATCCTGCATGCTTTTGTTCTAGTATATCTTTCAAATCACCCTCAAGAGAAGTTATTACTGGCAGACCTGCCATAAAAGAATCGATTACCTTATTTGGAATACTCATCTTAAAATCATTAGTGGAAATGTAAGGAGCTATAGATAAATCAACGATAGATTCCAAGGTTTTTATTTTTGGAATATCGATCCAATCAATATGTTTTAAATTATTAATATTTTGGGCTTGATATTTTATCAGCTCAACCTGCTCTCCTTTTCCGCAAAGAATAAATTCTACTAATAGATTTTTTTCTTCACAATATTTTGCAGCTTCAAAGATAGGATTAAAATTAAATGCTCTTGAAAAGCTTCCAATGAATGCAATTTTAAGATTTTTATTTTTTTTTATGCCATTTTCGGACCACCATCTCATAGATTCCGCATAAAGGTTTTTTTCAAAATCAGTTCTTGGAGCTGCAAGAGGCAACATCTTCATTGAGCTTGAGTTGCTTAAGCCAGAAAAACTTTTTATCCAATTGAGGAATCCATTAGATATTGAAACATTAATAATCGCATTTCGCATTGCATGCTTAGCCATAAGATGCATTGGAATAAGAGCTAATCTAGCAAAAAATCTAAGGGGTTTTGGAATACTTTCTACAATAATTGTTGGCCATTGATCTTTAGTATCTAAAATATAGAAAAGATCATTTTGTTTTGCCCATTTTGACAATACGTATGCTGTTTCAATTGGAGGATATCCTGAAATAATTACATCAGGCTTTTTAATTTCATTCGACTTAAGAAATCTCCTTAAATTTATAGCAAGTATTATATGGTCATAAAATCTAGAAAAACTGACATTTTTTTTATAGCCAGGAGAGGAGATTAAATAAATAGATAACTTTTCATTAATCTTTGTAAAATCTGGATTCTTTCTTTGTTTCTTTTCTTGATGATAAAAGCGAGAACTAACTAGTGTGACACAATGTCCTTTATCAGCAAACTTATTTGCTAAATTCATAGCCCTCATTGGTCTTGGATTTCCCTTGTCAATATGAAGAGGTTCTCCGGTTTGGAATATCCAAATGTTCATAAGAAATTTAATCTATTGGGAATCGTTCATTATAACACCTAAAGTTTCCACTTTTTATTTCGTCTCTGTTCCTGTAAGTAATATAAAAAGCATTCAATGAATAAAATAATATTGAAAAATCAAAATTTCTAGCTCTTAATGCTCTAGCAAAATAAATAACAAATCTAAAAAATCTTGATTTAAGGTAAATTAATTTGTCAGAAAGATTTCTATTAAATAAGTTGTTGAAAACATAAAGATCATATACTTCTGCCATATAAACAAGCTCCTTTGGAGGAAGCCTGCCTTCATCGGTGGGGATATTGCGATACTTTGCATCTGAAGTATGAATCATTTTTCCTAACTTTTTCTTAAAAATGTTATGAGAGAAAAAAACATATTCATTCCATGAATACTTAACAAACTTATTTGGGAACTCTATGATCTCAAATAGTTTAGTTCTAAATACCCCTGCGCAAGTGGAGATCCATTCACTCTCAACACAAAAATCTTCATCAGGAATCGGATTTACAACTGCCAAAGAGGGTCTTAGCGATGAATTATTCTTCTTAAAAACGGTACCATTCTCAAGAAAATTCTCTACAGTCTGCCAAAATTTTCCAAGTAGTCTATTTTTAATATTTAATTTATAACTTTCTATTAAGGATCTATCGATCCCTTGGGCGCCGACAACTTCAGCATTATGATTAAAAATACCTACTATTTTTTTATAATAATCATTATCGAGCAAGACATCATCATCTAGGAAAGCTACAAGATCGGTATTAACAAGAGACGCTCCATAATTTCTAGCAACAGCCCCACTATTAATATCACCTTTATGATAATTAAAATTTATATCATCAGAATGAAAATCATTAATTATGCTTTCAACATCTTTGTTAATATTTATATCATTATTATTATCAATAATAAAAACATCTTTTGGTTTTAATATTTGGGCTTCTATTGATCTCAGACAATCTTTTAGAAAATCATTTCTTCCATAAGTTGGAATTACAATTGAATATGAAATCATTATTCAGTTATTTCTTAACCTCATTTAAAAATTTTGCCCTTGAAAGACAAACAATTATACCGCTAGGAAAAATCAGAAGAAAACCTATTATGCTTACAAAAGAATTTCCAATTAAGTAAAAAAGCCAATTTATAAAAAGGAACCCTATAAGCAGCGACTTTTCTTTAGAGCCAGATTGTAATATTTGAATAGTGGATTTAATAAAAAAATAAAATAAAAATAATAATCCTATGACTCCAGTATCTGAGACTATAGATGCAAAAGATGTAACTTGCATAGGTTTATTGTTAGCTATGTGTTTTGTATCAAGTCCATATCTATTAAAAACTTCTTGCTCATATGGTTTAAGGGTATATCTAGATGTATACCATCCTGAGCCAATCAAAAATTCTTTAGGCGAGCTAATAAACTTTTCATATACTGAAATAGTCATCAAAAATCTATTTAGATCGGTTTCTATTTCTTCTATTGAAGCATCATCATCTATCAAACTATTTATTTGAGATATTTCCGTGGTTCCTACTGCAGGTGCATCAATATAATAGACATTTCTTGTTAGATCTAAAACAAAAAAAGAAATAATAAAAAAAGAAAATATTAAAAATAATTTTTTAATATTAAATGCTAAAGTCTTGTAAGCTAAATATAAAAAATATATGAATAATAAGTACATTCCAATTCTAGAGTAATGAATAACTGTAACTGCCAAATATAGTAATAGGCTTGGAAATCTTAAGGCTGATAAAGAATAACCTTACCTCTCAAATAAAATAAAATGAGAACATAAAAATGGAATAACAATTATAAAAGCAGCACTTGATCCGGCCCAGTAAATACCTTGAAAATCATCAGGATTAATAAACAATATTGGTAATAATCCGTATATCACGAAATAAACCCTGCAGTAATTAAATATTTTTTTTACGAACTCTGTATCTAACTTTGATTGTATTTGCAATTCAATCAAGTATTGATATGAAAAGTAAACAACTGTAAAAAATAATATCCAATAAATCATTCTAATATCCTCTAAAACATACATTCCTCGGAAAGTTTGAAAGATCATGTAAATACAAAAAACTAAAACCCAATCAATTCTAATTTTTAAAGAACCTTGTAAGCTAATTAAGAATAAAAATAGTGCTATAAGAATTACATCTACAAGGGCATAGCCAGCAATCTGCACTGAGCTTGCTACAATTAAAATAAAGAAAAATATATTCACTAGACTGATTGAATAAATTTTTTAAGATTGTTAATGCTGCCATCGCTTTCAAAAATATTGACATCATAACTTCTTAAAATGTCTATTAATTTATTCTGATTGGAATTGAATTTTTCAAGTCGCTCGAAGTCAAATTTATGCTCTTCTTTAAATCGCATATTCTTATTTTTTTTAATATCTCTTAAAATTCTATTAAAGGCTGTTCTTTCATCAACTTTCATTACCACAACTGCATAATTTATTTCTTTATTAATACCTAATAGTAGACCAATAATTTTATACATTTCTTTATTGCTTAAATTAAATATTGGTAGAAGATGCATTTCTCCCTCCCATAAAATATCATTGTCTCTAGAGCTGTTTAAACTATTAATTCTTGCTAAATAGCAAGCTAGAAAACTTCTAAGCTCATCAACTATAATTTTTTCTCTTGTTATATAACTTTTAAAAAAATGAGGGAACAAAATGATAAATAACTTTAATGATGTTACTAAAACATCGAGGGAGCTAAAAATATTATTAAGTTTCTTTAATCTACCTTTAGCTAAAAAATCTTTTGTAACGCTATATTTCGGATCCTTGATTTCAAGACTATCTGAATAGTTCATTATGCAAGTACTCTTTCCTGAGCCCCATAAGCCAATCCACTCAACCCAAATCTTCTTTTTCATATACTCTAAATAGGTAATATAGATAAATTATGCTTATAGTGAAGACGTATTGCCAGCACTATAAAAAATATTGTTTCACAAAAACCAAAGGATACGAGGCAGCCTGCAAGTCCAAATATTGGAACCGTTGTTAAGACTAAGGAAGTAAAAACTAGTCCTATTATCCACTGGGATTTTGCTAAAAAATCTTGCTCTCCTAATATATAAAAAAGCGGTCTTATAATGCCTGATGCTCCTTTAATTAAAAATACAACAAATGCTATTTTTAGTAAGAAATCATACTCAACATATCTATCATTGATTAAGCTGAGAATTTCTTCAGCAAAAATAAATCCGAAAAAAGCCATAATAAATGTTAGTGAAATACAAAGCTTAGAAGATTTTTTTATAATGTCTTGCGCCTTATCAAATCTATTGCCTTGTATTAAATTTGAAATTTCTGCACCCCATACATAATAAGCAACAGTCTGAAAAAACATCAATATTTCACCTAAACGTAAGCATAAAAAATAGGCGCCTACCTCAGAAGGAGCAACTAAGAAAGCTAATAAAAATATATCGCTTCTTCCTAAAAAACTCCAACCAAGAATCCCAAAAACTATAGATGACTGCTCTTTCCTCCATTCTATTTTTTCATCTACTATTTGAGACCTTAAAATTGAGACATTTATAAATTTTTTATAGATAAAAAAAGAACATGAAAAACTAAAAATCCAAGAGAAAACAAACATAAGAACTAGAAAAAATGTGTTATATCCCTCAGGTATTAACTGGCCAAAAAATACTAAAAATATAAAAGTTAATAATAAAAGAGTCCCTGTCTGAACAATAGACTCAATGAATTGTCCAGTGATTGGGAAATCAAATGCGCGAATTGATGTTGAAAATATTAATGAATAAGCTGCAAAAGGTAATGCAAAAATAATTATCATTAACTCTCTTCTATAGAGTGATGCGCCATCAAATAAAGGTACAGAAAAATATCCAAGGACAAAAATAACCAAAATAATTAAAAACGCATTTATGCTTGATTGATTTAATGTATGCTTTATAACAGGTCCTATTTTAAAATTGGAAGAATTTCTATATTCGGGTATCTTCCTTATCAAGAAGAAATCTAGCCCGAAATTAGTAATAATGCCCGCTATCCCAAATACAGTGATAACCCAAGAATAAATACCTAATTCATCTGAAGTTAAATATCTTGCGAGAACAAAAGTTAATGCGAATCTAAAAATATAAGAGAAGCCAAGCACTAAAGAGCTTGCTGACAGTATTCTAAATACGTTCATGCTTAATGACTTAATAAACTTAAAATAAAAGCTCTAAATTCTTTTTTAATTTTTGCAATAAAGTCATTTAATCTTTTTTTAATAGACGATCTTTTTAGTGTGAATTTATTAAAATTTTGCATCACTAATTCTTTATCATGATAAAAGCTAGATTTATTAGGAATACATATATCAATATAATCAAGGGATTCAATATAGTTATCTGAAGAATGAACAAGGCTAGTTTTTTGATTATCAACCAGCAGACGCACTCGTTCTTTGGCCTCTGCAATACCTCCTATTTGTCTTCCGAGTGTATCCCATAAAACTAGTATCTTGTAGGGGTAAAAATGCTCAACATCATCAGGATTTTTTAAAGAGTCATTCCAAATGCCTCCCCTTAAATCACTAATAGCCTTTTCTCTAATATCTCCAATTAGCTCACTTTCTTCAAGAATTTTAAGACCTTCTTCTTCACATTTTTTTTTAACTAAGTCTTCTAGATTAGATTCTCTAAGACCTTCCTTGAGAATAAAGACATATAATGGAACAAATATCATTTTCTTACTCATATGGTAATCTCTAACCCATTCATTCCATTGAGCTATTTTTGCTAATGTGTCTATCGCTGGCTTCCATCCAATTTGTTCCATATAGTAATCCATTTCTTCTAAAGTACTACCAACCTTAAGATTTAAATCTTTGGTTAAAGGCTCTATAACATTCAAATACTTATTATCTGAATAATTCTTTTGGTTTAAATTCTTAGATGACTTTATTCTGCTGAGGTAGCCCTTGTGATAAAGGGCATGATAAATAATCAAATCAAGTGCATCTTGTTGACATGGAATTAAGGATTTTCCTGGTCCCTTAATAGCTCTATCAAGGGCATTTTTTGCCTTGCTTGGAGGTAAATAAGACATGCCGTGATAATCAGTTCCTTTATCAGTATATACATCAATGGGAATTTCTCCTGGGTTATCTAATAAGTATTTTTTTACCTTATCGGCATCTTTGCTGTCTACGACTATATCCAGATCTGCATCATGTTTTAGAAGATCTGGTAAGTTTTCATAAAACCTTGGTACAAGGTATCTGACTTTTTGAATAGATAAAAAGTCTAAAAACCCAGAAATGCCAATTTCTTTGTTAAGAGTGAGTGAATTGGTTGGCAACTCTTTACACTTTAGTAAAATCCAAGGGCTAAATACAGATCCATTATCAAGATTTACAAATCCCTTTATAGAGATAGATTTACTTAAAAGTCGTCTTATGAGGCCTATCAAAATGAAAAAATAAAATCTTGGATACTTTAAAGAAACCATTACATATTTTGATTTACCAGGAAAACCAACGCATAAACTTTTAGTTGCATCTTGATCAAAAAATACTATATCTTTTGCTCCCCATGGAGTATCTTGATAGCCTGAATAATAATTCCAACTATCTTGATCTGTTAATCTTATTTTTTGTCCTTTTCTTTTAAAAAAAATCTCGACTCTTTCATCGCTATGCTCCTGCATTAACTTAGGAAGACATGCATATGAATAACCATAAAAACTGAATTTGCCTTGTAACATGATTTGTTTTAAATCAAACATTTTTTTATCTAAATTATATGTAAGTATGCATGTGCATTTAGTGCATGTTAAATGATTTATCGACTTCGATTATAAATCCATGTTTAATCCAGTCGCCATCCCAATATTCATCGCTAATTTTCTTTATGCTCACTTTTTTTATACCGTCCAAATTCTTTATAATTGCTTGGTAATCGTGCCTCCAATGATCTACATAAATGCCTCCAGCTGACATTTTCTCACATAAAATAAATCCTAGTCTTGAAACACGAAGCATCTCTTTTAATGTTTCTTGAACGTCATTTGTGTTCAAGTACATTAAAACTGCATCAGTTAATATAATATCAACACTATTTGTTTTCATTGTTTTTATGCTAGCTATTTCTCCTCGAATCAAATCTATATTAAGAATATTTTTATGTCTTATATATTTTAATCCACGATCAACTGCCCTTTTGTTAATATCAATACCTGAATATGAAATATCTGAAAAATTTTTAGATAAAGTTATTAAATTGATACCACTTCCAGCCCCAAGCTCTAAAATACTTTTAGTTGCAGGTCTTTTTCTTATTGTCTCAATAATTAATTTTCTGTGAGGGTGCTCCAAAGTATTTTTATCTAAATATCCGCTTTCCCAATCAGAAAAAATTAAATGCCTAAACTTCCAGATGAATTTATCAACATATTTGCCAACATAGGGATCTAAGGTGCGCTTCACTTTTCTTAGGAATTTCTTCATTTTAAAAGTTAACTAGTATATAAAGGCTGAAATAAAAAAATTAATATATTCATATAGGCCTTATAAAGAGAGGTTTAAAGACTTCTATAAATGTCCAGCATTTTTTTCATTTCATTTTTATAAGAGTTGTCTTTAATAATTGTTTTTTTACCATTTAATCCTAATTCTATTGTATTTTTAGCATCGTCAAGCATATGTATGATAATTTTTGCAAGACCGGATACGTCGCCACAATCAAACAATCTTCCATTTTCTTTATCTTTAACCCAATAAGCATTTTCAGCTGCATTTGTAATGACCACAGGTCTTCCGCATAACATTGCCTCAGCTGTGCTACTTGCTATTCCTCCATCACTTAAAGAAGTTGAAACATAAATATCTAGCTCATTATAAAAACTCAGTAATTGAGATTGTTCCAATCTTCCAATAAAGTTTATTGCATGTTGAATATTATTTTCTTCAAAGAATTTTTCTAAATAATCTAGGTCTGGGCCAGACCCTGCAATATTAAAAATAACATCATTACGACTTTTTAAAATTTCTTTAGCTGCTCTTACTAGAGTAATTACATCATAAACAGGGTGAAGATTTCGAATGCTGCCTACAACATATCTGCTATCCAAATTTTTTAAATGGAAAGGTTCTCTTTTTGAAAAAAATAAATCTTCGTCTATACCAAACATAATTATTTTAATTTTGTCTTTTTTAGATCCAAGATCTAGCAGAGTATCTTTTAAATGATATGCGTCGCATGTTATTACATTGGCTTTTTTTATCATTTTTTTTATAAAAAATTTATAGATAAAATTTTTCTTATTAAAAACTATATCTGATCCCCATGCAGTTAGAACAATTTTAGCCTTTGGAAAAAAAAGAGACATTAAGCCATTCCAACCTAAATAATGAGCATGGATAATATCTGGTGATTTACTTGATATATATCTTATTGACTGAAGAAGTTTCAGCGGATTTCGTTTACTTAAAATTTTGTATTTGACGCCATCTAATTCAGGCATTGTATTTTTAGAAAATGAGCACCAGGTTATATTTATTCCAGGGATTTCACTAAAGTACTTTATCCACCTATAAGAATGCGGACTTGAGGCGTCTGCTAAAAATAAGATATGCATTTTAATAAAACATTAATTATAGCTTGATTTGTTTGTATGATATTTTTTTTTGCTATTTTTAAGGATTAATGATTTTAATAAGCAGATTAGATATTTTTTCTATTTCGTGATCTTTTAGATAAGGGTGCATCGGTAAACTTAACACTCCTTCTGATAGCATGTTAGATATATTAAGACCGGTACTTACTTGAGGATATTTTTCATAGCCTGCTTGCTTAGATAGCGGAATTGGATAGTAAATGATACTTGGTATATTGTAAGTTTTAAGTTCTGACTGGACCTTGTCTCTTTCCTTGATATATATAGTATATTGAGCCCATGCGCTTTTTAAATTCTTTTGGACATTTGGAGTTTGTATAATAGGATCTTTATTTTTTCTAACGCAATCCAAACTTGCTGTATATAAATTTGCAATCTCATCTCTGGCAACTAGTTCATTTGGAAAAATCTTTAATTTCTCAATTAAAATAGCTGCTTGCATTGTATCCATTCTTGAATTCATTCCAATACGAATATTTTCATACTTGTGAGATCCTTTGCCATGCAATCTAATAGAGTTGATTAATTCGGCATCTTCATCTTTTTGAGTAAAAATTGCTCCTCCATCACCATAACAACCTAAAGGTTTTGCTGGGAAAAAGCTTGTTGTTGTTGCATCTCCCATAGAGCCAACTCTTCTATTATTCGATTTTCCTCCAAAGCTTTGAGCTCCATCTATGAGAACCTTTATTTCATTTTCATGAGCAATATTAGTAATCTCATCTATATCAGCAGGTAATCCAAATAAGTCGACAGGAATTACAGCTGCCGGTCTTAAGCCTAATTTACGACAATCAACTATAGCTTGTTTAAAGCTCTGAGGATCAATATTAAAGCTATCTTTTTTAACATCAACAAAGAAAGGTGTGGCTCCTAGCTGAGAAGGAGCTTCTGCAGTTGCTATATATGTGAAAGAAGGAACAAAAACAGCATCTCCAATACCAATATTCCATGCCATTAAAACAATACTAAGTGCATCTGTTCCATTTGCACACGTGATAGCATGTTTAGAGCCAGTATATTCACATAAATTTTTTTCAAATTCTGTGACCTCTGGACCCATGATGTACTGACCATGATCTAAAACTTTCTTAATGGCTATATCTAACTCATCTCTGATCAGGCTTTGTTGAGCACTGAGATCAATAAATGAAGTAGGAGAAGAATATTCACTCATTGTTTATCTCCTCTAGAGTTCCAGAATCCAGCTCTCTATATAAAGACCCATCTATAGGACAAACTAGGTCATTTTTCAAACGTGCGCCCGCTTTGCTCATCCATCCAATTCTTCTAGCAGGTGTTCCAGCCATTAAAGCATAGGCTTTTACATCTTTTGTAACAACAGCGCCGGCTGCAATAAAGCAATATTCTCCTAGATTATGGCCGCATATAATTGTGGCATTTGCGCCAATTGATGCACCTTTTCTAACTATTGTTTTTTGATATTCATCTCTTCTAACGATTTCTGATCGAGGATTATTAACATTTGTGAACACGCAAGAAGGGCCGCAAAAAACATCATCTTCCAATTTGACGCCCTCATAAATGCTGACATTATTTTGTACTTTGACATTACTACCAATTGTTACATTTGGTCCTACAACTACATTTTGTCCTAAAGAACAATTATCACCAATATTGGAATTACTTAAAATATGAGAGAAATGCCATATTTTAGTACCAGCACCAATTGAAACACCATCATCAACATATGACGATTCATGAATAAAAACATCTTTAAATAAATTATTCATTTGACTGCTATCCTCTTACTATTTTCATTATTTGATAATGTTGCTCCAGTTAAAATTTCTAAAACTTTAAGCCCCTCTACACCATCTGTATGTGGTTTTGTCTTACCATCAACAACGTCAATAAAATGCTGACACTCATTCTTTAGGGGTTCAGATTGTGTGACTTTAATATATTGTATTTCAGATTGATTTAATGATAGTGGCTTACTTAAGGTATCTGTCTCATGATTATAAAGAGCTAACTTTTCGTCCCAAGGCTTTGTATCATCAAATATAGCTGTTGCAAATTCGCCAACGACAACTAACTTTTGTTCTTTATAAGGATGTATCCATGAAACAAATATATGTGCATTTAATCCTGACTCAGATTCCATGTGGATTATTGCTGTATCAGCTATATTTTTTTGAAGGAAACTTGAAGATTCGCATCTAACAAATTTTATATCATCTTTTAAAACAGATAGAATCATTGAAATATCATGAGGTGCAAAACTCCATATAACATCTTCTTCAGATCGAATTTTTCCAAAACTTAGTCTATTAGAGTACAAATAATGTAAATTACCTAACTCATTTAGGTTAATAAGCTTAAGAAGTTCAATAAAAACAGGATGGTATTGAAGTAAATGTCCCACCATTAATTGAACATTATTATCTTTTGATGCTGTGATTAAATTTTTAGCTTCAATAATATTCATTGCTAATGGTTTCTCAATATAAACGTGTTTTCCAGCATTCATTGCTTTTATACCTAACGTCGCATGAAGAGGAACTGGTGTGGCAATAACTATTCCTTTAATATCCTTGTCATTAAGAATTTCTTCAAAAGAGAAATCATTCACTTTATAAAGATCTGCATAATTTGAAGACAATTTAGAATTGGGATCAGAAACAGCTGCAAGTGACCCTAGCTCTGAGAAATTTCTGACTAGATTTTTCCCCCAGTGCCCACATCCAATAACTGCAATATTTCTTTTCATTTAAAGTACCAAATAATTTAAAGTCGAAATACTGACAGTCCTTGATCACAAAGAGCTCTTTTATCAAAAATTGATTTAATGTCTGCCAGAACTGGAGCATCTCCATCGCAATAACTCCTTAAGATTTCTGGACTTAAAGCTCTAAATTCCTTATGACCAACTGCTACTATTAGTGAATCAACCTTGTTATTAGTATTAATCTCTTCAATATTTAGGTTATGTGTCCTCTTTACTTCTTCTGTATTTGCCCATGGATCATCGATTATTAATTTAAGGCCCCAGTTTTTTAATTCATCAATTAGATCAAAGATCTTACTGTTTCTAATATCAGGACAATTTTCCTTAAATGTTATTCCCATAATACCAACGGTAGATTTTGAAATATCAATGCCATTATTTATCATCTTCTGGACAACTTTTTGGGCGGTGTAGTAAGCCATATTATCATTTATTCTTCTACCAGCTAAGATAACTTGAGGATTGTATCCTACTTGTTCAGATTTATGTGTTAAATAATATGGATCAACGCCAATACAATGACCGCCAACTAAGCCTGGTCTAAATGGTAAGAAATTCCATTTACTTCCAGCAGCTTCAAGAACATCTAAAGTATCTATTTCAAGTCTTTCAAAAATTAAAGATAATTCGTTAACTAAAGCAATATTAAGATCTCTCTGTGTATTTTCTATAACTTTTGCAGCTTCAGCAACTTTAATGCTTGTAGCCTTAAAAGTTCCCGCTGAAATAATACTTTTATATAAATCATCAATTTCTAAAGCGGTTTGATCAGTTGATCCGCTAGTAATTTTCTTTATCTTAGTAAGAGTATTGATCTTATCCCCAGGATTAATTCTTTCAGGACTATAGCCGCAAAAGAAATCTTTATTAAATGTTAGGCCTGAAACTTTTTCAAGTATTGGGACACAAACTTCCTCTGTACATCCTGGATATACAGTTGACTCATAAACAACAATACTGCCTACACCTATAAAATTTGCAACCATTTCACTTGCTTTAATGACTGATGTTAGATTGGGTCTTTTAGCATCATCAATCGGAGTAGGAACAGTTATTATAAAAATATCAGTATCACGAAGATCATTTGCGTCAGATGTGAATTTTAAATTTTCTGAATTGGCTAACTCTTCTTTAGTTAACTCAAGAGTTTCATCAATACCCTTTTTTAATTGATTGATTCTTTCCTCATTAAGATCATATCCTAAAGTAGGTCTAATTTTCCCAAATTCTACAGCTAATGGTAACCCTACATAGCCTAAGCCAATTATAGAAATATTTTTTTTCTTAATAGTCATGAGTATATTGTCTTTTAAATTCTTTTATGTTTCATTTTTATAATGAGCTACTAAACATAAAAAAACACCTGTAAAAAACCCTATTAGAGCAGCAAATACCACAATAAAAGACCTATTAGGAGATGATTTTCTTTCAGGGGCAAATGGAGAATCCAGTATTTTATATACATAGCTTTCGCTAGCTGAAGCAAGCATAAGATTTTGCATTTGACTTTGAAGGAGTTGAGATATTGCGTCTCTTATTTCTTTGTTATTAGTTGTTTCTAAAGTTGAATTTAGAAATTCAATTGAACTAATTGCAATATTTTTATTTTCATTGCGCATGCTCTCATTAATATTTCTAATAATAATTTCTAACCATCTCTTTGCAATGAAAGGAGATTTATGTTCAATTGATATAGAAACAAATGAACTTTTATTATTCTCAACTATAGAAATAATTTTTTTATACTCAGAATATGCGTCCTGTGATGATGTCATATCATCATCTATCCATTTATTACTAACCGGATTAAAAATATTAACATCATATATTAATTTATTTTTTTGTTTATCCCACTCTTTGACAGCTAATAGATTTTCAGGTTTTATGTTTGGTAAAAAATGGGCTAAGAAAAAATCATATGATTTAATTCTTGCAATTGCTTCAATTGATGGATTCCCCGTTTCAGCTGGGATATTGATTCCCGCCATTCCAGCAAGAGAGCTGTATTGTCCTAACTGCGTTGAAATTGGAGAGTTATTTGTATTAGTGGGGGCTAATAGAGCATTAGATGTATAAATATTTGGAAGAGAACGACTATAAATGATAGAAACTAATACAAATATTGACATAGTTAAGCCAATGAAGAGCTTTTTGCTCCATAAAATTGAGTATATCTCTTTGAGATCTAATTCAAAGTCACCTTTAGTGTTTTCTTTCATTATTTTTTATAATCTAAAACTATATGGTGCCCGGAGCCGGACTTGAACCGGCACGATATTGCTATCGAGGGATTTTAAATCCCTTGTGTCTACCAATTCCACCACCCGGGCTAAAATAATTATTAATC
>MDTA01077489.1_pt1 | contig 25000 bp, 12 predicted proteins | sample 811151 | NCBI WGS metagenome assembly MDTA01 (sample SAMN05326648, study PRJNA326480) | marine metagenome | isolation source: seawater | place: Indian Ocean: South | collected 2010
CTTCCCTGGAATCAAGCATTAGGTGCCTGTCAGTCGATCTGGCTGCCGCACGAATGCGCAGTTTATCAGTGCTTTGTTTAGAAAATACACTAATTGGCAACCGTGCTTCCGATCCGTAACTGCCACTGAACATAACAGGAAACGCCGTTTGGCTATGTAACGGATCAGAACCGTCAATCGTCCAGACAACTTCAAAAAACTTCCTGCTACGCACGCTGGCAGGCACTGATGCAATATTGCTGATGGTCAGTATAGGAAACAGGCTGCCTTCACCTTTGCCTACCCTCAACGCGTCTGCGGGCAGTTGCCGAACCGGAGCCCTTAGCTCGAGATTGATTTTCAGTGGCTCAAGAACATAGCGGGCGGCAACAGGATCGCTGTCTGACAAACGTTCACCGTCGACACTGTCACAATAGGCAAGAATTTCCGATCCAGGATTCACACGCAATGGTTTGCCCTGATAGTATTTCCATGACGATCCATCGATGCTGTATTTTATTTTTCCTACCCCTTCTGCATTGCGATTCATCAATTGAACTGTCAGGGTTTCAAAACTCACAGCATTGAATTTTCCAGCTGGAGGATCAAAGTGTGGAGGCAGCAGGGAAGGAGAAGTTGCCCGGAGACCTGACTCGCGCGGCTCAGAGGTTAAAGCGATTTCTTCTCGATTTGATCGTGTTGAACGAATGTTTGGCCGTGGTAAAGGTTGCGCCGTTCCCCCAATCGGCGCTGCATCTTGGCGGCGAGCAAACCGCGTCACAATCTGAACCTGATGTGGAGCTACGCCGCGCCAGATCTGAAATTGTTCACTGCCTACATTCCAGTATGCCCACTTTGCTTTCCGCGGTGGCTCGGTGGCGATTACTGGCACCATCCTGTGACCGGTATTCTTGCCCAGCATGGTCACACCAAAATCTCCCTGAGCCATAGCAAGGCGCGCCATAACCCGCTGGGCATTGTCACGTGGGCTAAACCATCCGCCTGCTCTTTTATAACGTGTCACAATCTCGTTTAGTTTTTCCACGTCCGCGATCAAAACCTCTTCGTCCCACGCCCCCTTACCGAAGGCAAGCTGACTAGTGGGGGTTAAAAGAAGAGTAACCAGCACCAGAGATTGTGCGCAGCGCACAACGCTTGAGATAATTGCCGCGGTAAGCCCACGATGCACTTTGATGCCAAATCCAATCACCATGATCCAGTGTGCAACTAGCATCTGGTAATTATGAACCGCAACCTTTATTATTAAATTTGCGCTCTATTTATGAATTTTTTCTCAATTTTAAGAATGCCAAGTCACGCCACATCAGACCTTTTTTCTTTCTTCTGGTCCTTCCATTCTTTTCGCAACTTCAGAAGCTAAGTTCCAGCACCATAAACGGTATCCATGTGACTTGAGCGTAATCGCGCTAAAATGACATATATGAAGCGCTGAAATGGATCGCAAAAAAGGAGAATGTGATAAAGGTCTCCCACGGACATGCGTTTGAACTTCGGCCCTCTAGCTTTGAAAGATGACACTGCTATCAACGCATCAACAAATGGCTCTATCTGACAATGCGATCCTCTCAGAAGTCATCGCGATCAACGCCCGGAAGGCCTCCGGCGTGTCGTCCTGCCGGCTGCCTTTTTCTTGCTTGGGCGCTTAAGCTTTGTTGCTCGCTCAAGCTTCGCGGCACGTTTGCGCGCCGTGCTCCACTTGGGCTTGCCTTTTCTCGGCTTTGAACGTCGTGGCTTTTCTGTCAACCCAGATGAAGAAGCAGATGGCTTTGCAGCATCCCTTGGTTTCGAAGATTCCTGAAAATGGTCTACTTTCCCTTTTTGCGGTTTGCCTTTCGAGGAACCTTCAGCTTTTGCCGGACGGCGGGATTTCTTGCGGTCCGGCTTAGAGCTTGCTGCACTGGTTCTTCGAGGTCTGGGTTTACGGCTGCCGGCACCTTTTCTCTTTGGGGAAAATGAAACGTCTTCACCTTCGAATCCTTCGACTTCCCTGCGGGGAATTTTTCGGCGCAGCAGCGATTCTACAGCAGCCAGCTTCTCCCTTTCCGCTCCACAAACCAGAGAGTGTGCATGCCCGCCTTCACCCGCTCGCCCAGTGCGGCCGATCCGGTGAATGTAATCCTCTGCCACATCGGGCATCTCGTAATTGACCACATGCGGGAGTTGGCGAATATCCAGCCCACGTGAAGCCACATCAGTCGCCACCATTATTCGCACTGCCCCGCGCTTGAAGCGCTCAAGGGCACGGGTTCGTTGGCCCTGAGACTTATCGCCGTGGATGGCAACGGCATCCGTGCCGTTTTTGTTGAGATATTGGGTAAGCTTCTCCGCCCCATGGCGCGTGCGGGTAAAAACCAGTACTTGTTGCCAGTCTCCCTCACTGATTAACCCCGAAAGAAGCTCTCGCTTTCGGGCCCTGTCTACAGGGTGCACTACCTGTGAAACTTGTTCAGCTGCAGAATTGCGCGCTGCAACCTCAATACTCATTGGATCGTGCAAGAGCTCTTTGGCAAGTGTTCGTATTTCCTGCGAATACGTGGCGGAAAACATCAAGTTTTGACGCGTGTCAGGTAAGAGCCCTATGATTTTGCGGATATCCGGCATGAAGCCCATGTCCAGCATGCGGTCGGCTTCATCAAGCACCAGCACCTCGACACGGGACAAATCAATCGTGCCTCCTTCGGCATGATCAAGCAACCTCCCGGGGGTGGCAACCACAACCCCAACCCCACGTCGAAGCTTGGCCACCTGAGGCGACATTTTCACTCCACCGTAAATCGCGCATGAATAAATGCCCAAGCCCTTACTGTAACCATAGAAACTTTTTTCAACCTGGGCCGCCAGCTCACGGGTAGGTGCAAGAACGAGGGCTCTGGGCGCACGGTGCCTGCTGCGGTTACCAAACAAATACTGCAGGATGGGAAGCGCGAAGGCGGCTGTTTTCCCAGTACCCGTCTGGGCTCCTCCCATTACATCCCGTCCTTCCAGAATAGCCGGTATTGCCTTGGCTTGGATTGGAGTTGCTTCGGTATATCCCTTTGAACTAACTGAATCCACCAGTTTCGCAATCAGGCCGAGCGATTGAAAAGATGCCATCTGGCGCCCCCTTTAAGCCAAGAATGCCCGTTGCGATAGCCAAATATCAGCAGGCACTGGATTAAATGCATATTTTTCCCATTAGATGTTGCTCAATGAGGATCCTTAGTTATACTGTTCATATGAACACATTAATCAGAATGCATTATATTGCTGGAGTAGTCATTGCGGCCATTGCCATTACCGGGCTATCGACAAATAGCAAAGCCGCAGCAAAAAAAACAACCACTCGTGTCGCTGAAAAAACGATGGCTCCAGAGAGGAATGCGCAAGAAATAGCAGCTGAGCAGGCAGCCAAAAAGCTAACACCTACTCAGAAATCAAAGATGCTTGTCCTCCTAAATGATGGAGCCACAAATGAATTGGAAGCCATTCGCGGCATCGGCAAAATTCGTGCCACCAGACTCACCAAAGCAAGGCCATTCAAATCCATTGCCCAACTCATCAATGTCAAGGGTATCGGCGATGCTGTGTATTCTGATCTGCTTGCCCACGCAAAATCACTAACAATACGGAGGACCAGCTCTCCAAGTAGCAAAAAATCCCCTAGTGCTTCCAAGAGCAAACCGACATCCTCTAAACGAAAGAGCCAATAGAGTGAACCTTCCCCCGTTTGGCTGAATCGAAAGCCACAAAAGCTGGTTAAACCTCAACCCAATTCAAGCCGTCGTCCCTTGTCGGACGGCGGCTTTTTACATCCCAGAAGAAACAGCTTAGCCAAACAGTTTTATAACGTAAAGATAGTCGTCCGCTAAACGACATTCATGAGTTCCTCAATCTCCTCCGCCTCTACGGGAATCGTCGCCATAAGGTCTACATTGCCATCCTTACCAATCAGGTAGTTATTCTCCAACCGACATCCGAAGTTCTCTTCACGGATGTAAATACCTGGCTCAATGGTGAACACCATTCCTTCTTCAACAGGCCGCCACGTGTCACCTAGGTCATGCACATCAAGGCCCATATGATGACTGGTTCCGTGCATGAAATATTTCTTGTATGCAGGCTTTTCCGGATCCTGATCATCGATGTCCTTCTTGGTGATTAACTGAAGGTCAAGTAGTTCCGATTCAATGAGCTTACCAACCTCCTCTTGATAGTCCTTGAGAATTACACCGGGGCGCAGCATTTGGCTACAAGCACGCATCGTGCGCAATACGGCATTGTATACGGCTTTTTGGCGTTCACTGAAACGTCCATTGACTGGCACTGTCCGAGTGAGGTCTGAATTATAATTCGCGTATCGAGCAGCGACATCCATCAAAAGCATTTCGCCATCTTCACAAGTAGCGTCATTTTCCAGATAATGCAGCACACACGCATTAGCACCCGAGCCAATAATGGGATCATAGGCAAACCCATCCGAACCATGCCTCAAATACTCATGAATCAGTTCGGCCTCTACCTCATATTCCTTAACGCCTGGCTTGATAAATTCAAGAACTCGACGGAACCCTGCCTCGGTAATTTCACAAGCCTTGCTGATCAGCTCTACTTCGATACTGTTCTTGATGGATCGAAGCTGTGCCATCAGAGGCGCAAGCCGCTTGAAGTCATGTAGGGGGTAATGTTTCTGGGTCTCTCGGATGAAACGCAAATCGCGCGTCTCGACTTGGTCAGTGGCCCTGGCATGCTCATTGGAGTTTAGATAGACCTGGTCAGCCTGAGTCATCAGCATTCGGAAAATTCCAGGAAAGGCATCAATCCAATGTACATTTTCGATCCCCGACGTTTCGCTGGCCGACTGCTTGGTATGCTTGGCACCCTCCCAGATGGCAATCAATTCGGAAGTCTCCTTGGTAAAAAGCATTTCTCGCTGCTTTTCATCAGGAGCATCTGGGAAAATCACCAGTATCGTTTCCTCTTGGTGGATACCTGAAAGGTAAAAGATGTCCGAGTTCTGACGTAATAACATCGTGCCGTCGGCATTGGTTGGCAAAATGTCATTGGAGTTGAAAACAGCTACGGAATTCGGAGGTAACAAAGCGCGAAGCCGTTCCCTGTTTCCAACAAATAGCTCTGGATCAATTTTTTGGTAACGCATTAAGCCACTTTGATACTTTAAATTAGGGTTATCGTCGAGTACGGAAAACGAACCGGGTTTTATTTGCCTCAATAAGCGCGTGAAGCCAAAGCTTGAAATCAATCCTCCTGACCACCGCAAGCCTGCATGAGCCCTCTAAGATAACCCGCAGCAAAGATTCGGCCCTTCATTTCGTATCCCGGGTTTTGGTTCGCCTCACCCACCATGGATGGCGCATGATCCGGCCTGATTGTTCCATCGTAACCAATATCTCTGAGTGCCTGAACGACCCCAGGCAGGTCGATTTCGCCGTTATCCGGCCATGTTTCCTGAAAGTTCGCAGCACTGCCACGTGTATTTCGCAAATGGACAAAATGGATTTTGCCAGCCAGACGTCGTATGCCGGCTAGCATATCCTCACGCGTTGGCCCAAGTGCCCCAGCACAGAAGCAAATTCCATTGCTTGGGCTTGGTGCAAGCTTCGTAACCCGCTCCAGGGCATCAATGGTGTAGAGAATCTGATCCTGCCCCCAAAAGTTTTTCAGCGGTGGATCATCGGGATGAAGGGCTAACTTAATTCCTGTTTCCTCTGCAATAGGCAAAACCTTTTCGAGAAAAAATTCGAGGTTTTCCCACAACTTTAAGGCAGAGGTGGAAGCCTTCGGTGGACCGTCCGCATCGGTTACATTGCAGTTTTTATCACCAATATTGAATGCAGTCGTATATGATCCTCCTCGCTCCCGATTCTTACTTGATGTTCGGCACCAGTCTTCGCTTGGCATCCAGTTATAACAGAGTATTTCAAGCCCTGCATCAGCCATGTCGTAAAGCAGTTCTTTGATGGCTGCAATCTGCCCATTGCGTCCTGAGAGCCCATGAACAATTTGATCATGGGGCAGCTTGCGCTCAATGTGTGTTAACCGCATCCCGTGTTCCTCAACCTCGCGCTTGGCCTTCCACAGTGGCTCTTTACCCGGCCCGGGATATACGGCGACAATCTCTTCAACGCCGACCTGAGCAGCAAGTTGAAGATTCTCGCCAGTAAAAGGCGTGACAATCATGGACAGACGCATGTTGTATGTCTTACCCTCACCATAAACTCAGGACAATGCGTCTTTTCCTTTTCATTCCCGCCTTTTTTTCCCTCATCCTCACTTGTGCTTCAGCCAGAAAGCCCAACGTGGTCATTTTCTTTACCGATGATCAGGGCACTCTGGACGCCGGTTGCTACGGTTCTGGTGATCTGATTACTCCCAACATCGACAAACTAGCGAGGACGGGAGTGTTATTTACACAGGCTTATGCGCACACGGTTTGTTGCCCTGCCCGTGCAGCCCTGCTCACAGGCCGCTATCCCCAGCGTAGTGGTGTAAACCGGTGGACACAGGGGGACATGAACAGTGCAAAAGGAGTCAATATGGCGCTTGAGGAAGTGACCATAGCAGAAGCATTGAAGCCTCACGGATATCGAAACGCACTCTTTGGTAAATGGCATCTTGGTGCCCACAAAGACTTTGGCCCGAAGAAGCAGGGTTTCGATGAATTCTTTGGTATTCGGGATGGTTTCATTGACAACTACAACCACTATTTCTTGCACGGTCAGGGCTTTCACGACCTTTATGAGGGAACCAAACCTGTAAAGGCTGATGGACAATACTTTCCCGAGTTAATGACCCGTCGCTCTCTGACATTTATCGAGGAAAACAAGGATCGTCCTTTTTTTCTTTTTGTGCCCTTTAATATCCCACATTACCCGGAACAGGCACCAAGCCAATTTGCTCAGCCTTTCCGAAAAATGAAAGACCCGGCAAGAAAATCCTATGCCACCATTATGCATGCTACCGATCACTACATCGGGGAAATTGTCAGTAAGATCGAAGCCCTGAACTTGCGGCAGGACTCTATCATTATTTTCATGAGCGACAATGGACACTCCGAAGAAACTGGCAACCACATACGAGTCGATAACCACAAGAGCGGTTATCCCAAGGGACACTTTTACGGAGCCAGCGGAGGCGGCTTCACGGGAAAATGGAAAGGTAACAAGGGGTCCTTTCTTGAAGGCGGCATTCGGGTTCCAGCTATCATTTCCTACCCGAGGGTTCTGCCGGCTGGAGAATCACGTGACCAGGCAATCACAGCAATGGATTGGTTTCCGACTATTCTAGAACTATGCAATATCAAAAAAAATCCGGATGCTCCCAAATTTGATGGCTTCAGCCTGTCGAAGATTATTGCTTCAAATAAGGCTACATCACCCAACCGTAAAATGCATTGGGGATGGTTCAGCAATTGGGCGGTTCGAATCGATGAGTGGAAATTAATATCTCGTGGCTCCTGGCAATGGGAACCTGGAAATCCGCTGCCTAAAAACACTCAGCTTCTCAACTTAAATGAACCTGATCCAGAAAGAAAAAACCATGCCTCATCTAAACCCGAAGTTGTCCTAAAGCTGAAAAAAGCACATGATCAATGGGCCAGGCAGGTAGGTTTTACGGGGAAATGAACACATTGAAACGCCAATCCCCTTCACGCCCGTGGTGCTGCCTTGCAGTTGTAGTGCTGCTCTTGATGCCTTCATGCCGCAAAGCAAACCTAGAGGATTCCGCCACCCCCGATCAACATGATAGCATACCGTCTTCAAAAGGGATGCTCTCTTCAATCGCAGAAAGTGAACGCAGGGCAGCTTTGGTAGAAGCCCAGCTGAAAAAAATAGCGGCCGGCCTAGTCGTCGGTCGTGTTCCTTCGGATATGCATGACCTCCCGCAATCCCTTTTGCAGATTGCGGGTAAATTTAAAGGTTCCGATCGTCAAGGACAGCACAGTGAGGTCCATGTTTTCCAGATTACCAACAGTGAAAACAGCCTTTTAGCCATCGCCATGATTGAACTGAAGGCAAAACTTGCAAGCGGTCAATTAGGCTGCGTTGTCGGCAAACTAGGCACAAAATGGAATATCAATAATGACGGCTCACTTTCCTTGCAGGACTTCACGCAGGCCACTTTCCAGCCGTTAGTCGAAAGTCCTATTGCCTGGTTTACTGAACAAACCGATTCCACCATGGGCAAAGAGCCCGGTTTTCTGCACCACCTTTCTCATGGTATTGACTACTGGATCTCGCGAATTGAATCAGCACATGGCATTGATGCATTTATCCGTAACGGTATGGCGCTCGGGGATGTTGATGGTGACAACAGGGACGATGTTTATATTTGCCAACCTGGAGGACTACCGAACCGGCTTTTTATGCATCAAGCCGATGGCACCGTGAAGGAAGTCGAAGCAGGTGTCGGAATCCTGGATCATACAAGCTCTGCGCTCTTCGTGGATATCGACAATGATGGAGATCAAGATCTTATACTCGCAACTCCTGCCGGCATCAGCCTACTGGAAAATGAAGGTGGGCTTAGCTTTGCAGCGCGCGGTGTGCTACGCACCAACAGCGCGGATTGTCATGCACTAGCAGCTGCCGACTTTAATATGGACGGCAATCTTGATATCTATATTACCTTCGCTCTTGGTGATCGTATTGGAGAAGAAGGTGAGAATCTCTTTCTCTTTCATGACGCCCGTGATGGTGGTGAAAACCAGCTCTTCAGTGGGGATGGCAATTGGTCATTTTCCGAGGTCACGACGCAAACCGGCCTGAACCAAGGAAATGACAGGCACAGCCTTGCTGCCATGTGGTACGATTTTGATCTTGATGGCGATCCTGATTTGTATGTCGCTAATGATTACGGTGCCAACCAGCTTTATCGCAATGACCTAGACAAGAACGGAAAACGAGTTTTCAAGGAAATTGCGGCAATAGCCGGTGTGGAAGACAAAGGTGCCGGGATGTCTGCAAGCTGGGGTGATTTTAACCGGGATGGTCTTCCTGACCTTTATGTCGGCAACATGTATTCCAATGCCGGCTCACGAATAACTTCACAGCCTGATTTCCCAATAGCACAGAAGGGCGGGTTACTAGATGTTTACAAGCGCTTTGCAAAGGGTAATACCTTGCTTAGCCAGATAAAGCCAAACCAATTTCTTGAGCAGACAGGTATGGCCGCAATGGGACGGTGGGCATGGAGTAGCGTATTTGCTGATTTAGACAACGATGGCTGGGAGGACCTCTTTGTGGCTAACGGTTACATTACTGCTACCAACCCGGACGACTTGTGAAGTTTTTTCTGGCGGCAGGTCGTGCCGCTCGGTAATTCCGGTGCAAGTCCTGGACTTGTTCGCTCCAACCCGGCTCAGGATCTTATTGAAGCGGTTCGTCGCGGCAATTCATTTTCCGGAAATGAACGTCACGTCGTTTATCGCAATAATATGGGACAGAGCTTCTCAGACATCTCCGGAATTTCTGGGTTAGACCTGCCGGACGATGGGCGAGCTGCCTGCCTTACCGATTGGGATCAAGACGGGGATCTTGACGTATGGATTAACAACCGTAGTGCTCCTCAAATCCGTTTTTTCCGTAATAACAACCCCGGAAAAATGCCGGGGCTCACTCTCAAGCTTGTCGGCAAATCCTGTTCCCGTGATGCCATCGGCGCCCGCGTAATACTACACCTTGATGGGCAAAAACCACAGTCAAGATCAGTAACAGCCGGTTCCGGATTCCTTGCACAGTCATCAAAAAGTTTGCATTTCGGGCTTAAGGATAATGCCCTCATTAAGAAGCTCGTCATTCATTGGCCCGGCTCACACATAGAAACTCATACCGGTCTTTCTGCAGGTAGCCACGTTATTCAACAAGGTGAAAAACCGCAGCCTCTCAACCTCCGAAATCCTGCCAGCAAAAATGCTCCTGTGACTACTACGCCGGACGCAGGACACACATTTCTCGCCCAGCGCCTACCGGTCAAAACCGTTTTTCCGGCTAGATCTAGTGAGGGGTGGGTTTCCCCGGCTGCTTCCGATAACCACCCACTGCCTTCTCTAGTCGTGTTTGCCAATGAAGATTGTGAACAATGCAAACATCAGCTTGGCAAGTGGCAAAAAAAGCCCCCGAATGGATTCATTACTAACGTCCACTATCTTGAAAACTTACAGGAGAAAAATCCCGTAATGTTACAGCTTGCACGGCTTGTTCATGATCATTTCTTCTATGTCACAGAACGTTCCGTGCAGACGCCTCTTTCTTTCTTGATTGATCCTGAAGGCTACCTTTGCGCAATTTACCGTGGCTCTATTGATGATGGCATCCTTGCTAAGCATTTAGCCAACCTAGGAATTAATGATGACGCATTGCGTATGTCCTCCCTTCCGTTTCAAGGCCAATGGCAAAGTGGCGCCGTGCCACGAGCGCAGCCTCTGGCATTTGTTGAGGAGTTGATTGATGCCGGCCTTTTGGGCCCAGCGCGCCTCTATGTTAATGAATACAAGCCATCGCTGCAGAAGGACACATTCTTTACGCAGCTCCTGTCCCGTCTTGAGTCCATGGAAGACAGGTAAACAACTTCCTTCTGCCTTTCTAAAGCCGAAAATAGTAACAAAAAAAGCGGGCAGCTTAAAAGCTGCCCGCTTTATGTTGATGGGAACGGGGTTGAAATTTTTAGGTGGTAACTATTTTTTGGCAGCTTCCCGCTCAGCTACTTCCGCAATCACCTTTTCTGAAATATTTTTTGGGCAAGGCGAATAGTGATCAAATTCCATTGAGAATTGTCCACGGCCTGAGGTCATGGTGCGCAAATCACCAATATATCCAAACATTTCACTCAGAGGCGCTTCACCTTTAACACGAATTCCAGTAGGTGTAGTATCCTGAGAGGATATCATTCCGCGGCGACGATTCAGGTCTCCAATCACGTCACCCACATTGTCCTCAGGAGTAAATACATCCAGCTTCATGATGGGCTCAAGTAACTGCGCGCCAGCCTTAGGCATTGACTGCCTGTAGGCAGCCTTGGCTGCAATTTCAAAGGCAATCGCTGATGAGTCCACGGCATGAAAACCACCATCAACAAGAGTAATTTTAAGGTCTAGGCAGGGGAACCCAGCAAGAACACCTTTCTCTGTTGATACTTTCCATCCCTTTTCTACTGCCGGAATAAACTCTTTGGGCACGTTTCCTCCTACAATCTGAGATTCAAACTCAAATCCGAAACCAGGCTCCTGCGGCTCAATTACGTAGTCGATCTTAGCATACTGCCCGGATCCACCCGATTGCTTCTTGTGCGTGTAGGAATCCTCGAGACGCTGGGTAACTGTTTCGCGATAGGCCACCTGAGGGGCACCCGCCACGACCTCTACTCCGTGTGTACGCTTGAGGATGTCAATCTTGATATCAAGGTGCAACTCGCCCATGCCCTTGAGGATTGTCTCCCCGGAATCCTGATCTGTCTCAACATAAAAGGAGGGGTCTTCCTTGACCATCTTGCCGATAGCAAGGCCAAGTTTTTCGGAAGCCGACGTGTCTTTTGGGGCAACAGCAATAGATATCACCGGATCCGGAAACACCATTGGCTCAAGCGTGGCTGGCTGCTTCGGATCACAAAGGGTATGCCCTGTTTGAACATTTTTCAGCCCCACCAAGGCCACAATGTCCCCGGCCTGAGCAGAATCCAAATCTTCCCGTGAATCAGCGTGCATCTCGACAATCCGACCAACACGTTCCTCTTTGCCAGTAAAGGTGTTCAGGATGCCAGTACCCTTCTGCAACACCCCGGAATAAATCCTCGTAAAGGTTAGTGCCCCATATTGATCGTCCATGATCTTGAAGGCCAATGCCCGCAGGGGCTTGTTTTTGTCGACAATAGCAAACTCTCCCGTCTCGTTACCTTCAAGGTCGACCTCCGGCTGAGGCTTAACCTCCGTCGGGCTCGGGAGATAATCGATCACAGCGTTGAGTATTAGCTGGATTCCCTTGTTCTTGAATGCCGATCCACAATAGGTCGGGAAGAAATCTAGGTTGATGGTGCCTTTGCGGATGCACTTTTTGATCGTTTCGATGTCCGGTTCTTCACCATCAAGGTATTTCTCCATCGCCTCGTCATCCTGCTCCACGGCAGTTTCAATGAGTTCAGTACGGTATTGCGCGGCCTTTTCCTTGAGGTCTTCAGGTATATCGGTGACCTCAAAGTTTTCCGGTTGTCCGGAATCATCCCAAACATAAGCCTTCTGGCTGAGAATATCGACAACACCGACAAAACTGTCCTCAAATCCAATTGGAATCGTCATGACCAAAGGGTTTGCAGCAAGGATGTTCTTGACCTGATCAACTACCCTATAAAAATCCGCGCCAAGCCTGTCCAACTTATTGACAAATATCAGCCTAGCCACGCCGGAGTCGTTTGCGTAACGCCAATTGGTTTCTGACTGTGGCTCAACACCTCCTGAACCACAGAACACACCAACTCCACCATCAAGCACTTTCAGTGAACGATAAACCTCAATGGTAAAGTCAACGTGACCTGGGGTATCGATGATGTTAAATCGATGGTCATCCCAGAAGCATGTCGTGGCTGCTGACTGAATGGTGATTCCGCGTTCCTGTTCCTGATCCATGAAATCAGTCGTGGCAGCACCGTCATGAACCTCACCGATTTTATGAATTTTGCCGGTCAGTTTCAGGATGCGTTCGGTAGTGGTGGTCTTGCCCGCATCAACGTGCGCAAAGATTCCAATGTTCCGGTATTTGGAGAGATCAGACATAACTTTTAAAAAGAAGCGCCCCCCATAGTCCAAAAATCATCAAAATTCAACGAATAATGCGCTAATCTGTCTATTCTTATTGCAAAAAGGGGCAAATTTTCGGATTAAACTGTGCATCGGCTTTCCGTGCCTGCCTCGGACGATTGGTAGAAGCCCTACACCGCAACACTTAATCCCCAGCCAGTTGCTGCTGGAGGAATGCCAAAAGGTCAGCCACATCCGAGAGCTCGAGCCCTGCTTCCAACCCGGGAGGCATGGCTGATTGGCCACTGCCGATAATTTTCTTCAATGCAGAGCGCGCAATAATCCTATCGGAGCCGTCCATAAGCTTCATCACAATGCTATTAGCCGTCTCGGTTACGATCATTCCGTATAGACTTTCTCCCTCATGTAACATTGCATGATAACTCAGGAAGCGAGGTTCAACAGATCGACTGGGATCAAGAAGGGAGACGAGTAAATCTTCTCGCGATCGGTTTGTGATGGTCTTCAGGTCCGGGCCAATTCCGCGCCCAAGATTCCCAAGTTGATGACAAGTTGCACATCGCGCCAGAAAATGATCTCTCCCTTTGGCCGGGTCCCCTTTAATCGAAATGGCAGACCGATAAGACTGGACGACCTTTGCTCGATCGTCATCAACCCACCCACCGAAAAGTTTTCTTGCTCTGCTTTGTATCGGAACATTCTTGTGAGCCAGAAGACGCTGGCGGCTGACAGCACTGATTTCAGCAGGTTGTATCCTGTCAGCCTCAAGGCCTAAAAGCAGCTGATCGACTGAACTCTCTCTGGACAATAGCACTTCCTCGACCGCCTCTCGTGCTGCCGGCCCAAGGTGCTGCCATTGATCAATGATGCGCTTCTCTTTATGCATCCTGCCCAGTAATCTAATCGCTGCGACCTGCAACTGCGGGGATCGCTGCACATCAAGAAATTGTGTTGCAAGAGCAATGCCGGCTTTATCCAACAAGTTCATGGCGGCAATACGCTCCACATCATTTTTGGCTTCATCAGCTGCTGCCTCATAAGCCAGAGGGGTCACTTTTCGCTTCCAAGCAGTCGGAGCCTCTGAAAGCATTCGCCATTTTACCGCGCCCTCTCGCCCGGAGAGAATGCCTTCTATAATGGTCTCTGTCGCCTCAGGGTCATTACCGCTCATTTTCATCAGGCCAAGCACCAGCGCTTGACTCAAATCGTTGGAAGCTAACACCAAAGCCTCGAAGTGAGGCACAGCAGAACTCAAAACAGCTGCAGCCATATAGGGATTTGCACCATCTCTGCGGGCAAGCTTGACCAGAGCCATGCCGGCCTTTTTATCACCGAATTCCCCCAAACTGAAAGCGGCCTGCAATCGAATCTTGGCATCATCGTCATCAACCGCATCAAGCAGTCCTTGGGGGATTACCGGCAATGTTTCAGACATTCGCAAGCCTAGACGCCGAAGCCCTGAATTATCCGACCTGATAGCAGATTCAATACGTTGCAAATCCCAGGTTTGCCGATTCCCTTCACGAAAGGATTTCCGGTCAGCCATGTCCCTCGCTATGCCATTTGGGGAATCACTACTTACCTGCCTCCATGGATGTTTTTCCCCAACCTTGATGATACGGTAGATTCGACCCTTTCCCTGCCCAGAATAATAATGTGGACGGAGTTCCTGTTTGCCCTCAGGAGGCAACCATTGTGGATGCTCAATCATGTAGCGATACATGTCGACCACCCACAGAGAGCCATCTGGAGCTGTTCGGGACATGACCGGTCGGCACCAGCGATCCTCTGAGGCGAAAAAATCAAGATCGCCGTCGGGTGCTCTTTGAGCTTTAAAGCTGTATTCGTCAGCCACTAGAATGTGTCGCTGCACAAGATTGGAAAAGGGCTCGCAGGTAAATGCTATTAATCGCCCCTCTGCACGCGGAAAGAGAACATTATCCCGATAAATTGATATTCCACAGGCTGATGTATAGCGACCGACATGATCAAACCCGTGAAAACGCTTTTGCGCTTTACTTGCGGCAAAAACCGCTGGCTGACGTCCCCGTAGCATCTTTCTCGGATCAGGAGCGGGCACATCCGGGTTGCGACCAAGGTAACGATCGTCCAGAACGTAATGCCAAAGTGGATGAGCATTCTGCACGCCAAACCAGTTGCCGTCATCATCCCTGACCCTGCCAAATTGTGAAGGTCCGGACACCGGCTCAAAAGACCCATCTGGCCGGAAACGGAAATCCCTCGCGCCCAGTTTTACTTCCTTTCCGCTCTTTGTGCATTTGATAAGAGTATTGACGCCAAATCCGGCATGATGGCCCCCACTGGCACAATAAATCCAGTCATCAATTCCCAAGCGTAATCCATTAACGCGGAGTTGCTGATTGCCTTGCATAAAACCGGTAAACCAAATCTGCCTTTCATCTGCCCTGCCGTCGCCATCATGGTCTTTTGCGAAAAAAATTTCTCCTCCCGCAGTCACAATTACACCTTCCCCCCACGCCATCACGCCAGTTGGATAATTCACCCCATCGATAAATACCTCCCTGTGATCAGGGCGATGATCCCCGTTAACATCTATCAATCTGACAATCCTTCCTGAATGGCCATTTTCTGCTGATGGGTAATCCGCCATTTCAGCAACCCAGATTGAGCCATTCGCGGCCCAGTCAATAGCGACCGGGTCCATCACCAGAGGTTCCGCCGCAACCAACTCCGCTTTAAAACCTTTGGGAACATGCACTTTGCGAAGGCTTTGCTCTGCTGGCAAAGGTAATGATTCAGGCAATCGGGTGATTTCCGCACTCTCAAAAAGGGCACCGATTTCTGCCGAGCTCAAGGCCCGATCAAAAAGTGCTACCTCATCCAAACGCCCCTCAAAATTGGCAAAATTATCGTTACGGCCACCAATAAAAATATCGTTAGCCTCACCATAGGTTGGCTTTAACGTCCCGCCGATTTCCTTTCTACCGTCGATATAAGCCTCTACGTGCATTCCGCGACGAACAAATACCAAATGATACCACCGATCTTTACTAAGTAACTGTTTGCCCTCGAGAAGCTGATTTTCCTGATTGCCGTTGAAAACAATCAACCGTCCGCGCGCGTGCGCCGTACCTCCAACCCCCACATGATCTCCGGGAGCTAACGGATGATCTGTCTCACCTCTTGAGAAAAAATATCCGGTTACTGGGCGGGCATCGGTTCGCAAGCCGTTCCAGAACCATAGTGATACCGAATATTCGTCTCCCACATTGGCCTCAGTCACCACTCTTCCTCCGGCAAAGTGTGCACTTCGACTCTTGTGCTCATCAGGAAACCCGGCACCTGAAACACCAGGGAGGTGACATAAAATCCCAGGCTCAAAGTCTTTTCCTGGCTCAAGACCACCTAATGGCCAAATCTTTAAAGGGCGCATCCGCTCAATGGCGCGGGCAAAGTTCCCCCGTGGCTCGAAGTAGGTTTTACGCTTTTTCCCCGACAATCGTTCAAGCATATCAAGAAGGGTTGATGTAATCTTACCCTCTGCAGCAGTCTCCAGTCCTGCAGTAACCGATGGCCATGTGGTATAACCCCCCAGAAAATACTGCTCTGCGGGAGGGATGTATCCTTCAGCTCCGTTTGCCAGTTCAATATTCATGGTTGTCGTAATCGGGCTCAAAGCCTTAAGCTTCAATCCAGTCAAGGCATAGACCTCATTGGGCATTGCGGTAATGCAAAAGTCCCCGGCCTTAATGGCCTGCAATACCACTTCCGCCTCAGGTTGTTCATGCAGGTGAATGGCTTGTCTTGCGTAAACCTCCGCCCGGTTTCTTGGCTTTCCGTCAGGTGTTTTGCTGACAACAGCACGCGCCCACTCAAGTCTTTTGCTGTCAGGAGCACGCCTTTTTATTGTCATGCGCACCTCCTCCATCTTTAGGGGCAGATCATCATGATATTCAATAGTGGCAAGGGCTTGCTCCGTTAGGTCTGCAAGCCCGGCAACATAGTCCTTCATGCTGATCTCGCTTTGGCCACGACTTTTCCGATAATCGGCGCGCCAGACATCGCCACTGGTGCCCTGTGAAAGCGCCACGACATATGTATTTTCCTTGGACCCGGACCGCTGTGTTAGCTCCCTGCAATACTTGCCAAAATAGTCAGCCGAAATGCCGGCATGACCGCTGAAATAATGCATTGCAAAATTTCCCAAAAGGGCCAACGGGCTTCCGTCGAGTGAAACAACGGAAAACAAAGTAAACCAAGGATCTGTGGGGCCCGATTCCCCTGTGCTCGCAGGATTCTGGTAACCGGGATGCATGTTAGCGCGGATGGTTTTGTTGCCGAAGGGGTCAACCCCATTTCCTGGCCATAACACCCAGCGCCTTGGCTTGGTAAACTTGGACCCGTCAAAAACCGTCCATCCCGCCCTTGCCGGGCGCATTGCGCCGTGAGCCTGGACAATGGACTGGGCAATCCTGCCCGGAAGAAACGCGGTGTATTTTTGATCAAGGTCAGTGCCCAAGCACAAATCCATCACGCTCGGAGCACTATGCGTATGGGTGGCACAAATCAGAATTTTTTCAGGGGATATGCCAATCTTTGCCGCTGCCAGTCGCTTGGCTTCATCACACAGCTCTGTTGGGATCATGCAGTTGTCTACCACTGCAATCACAATCGTTTCACCTTTGCTGGAAAGAGCAATCGATCGGCAACTCAACCGGTCAAGGATAATCCTAACTTCTCGACTCAGGAAACCACCATTCACAATCACTGGCACTTCGCGGGGCGTGATATCAACCACTGCTGCACCCGCCCGGAGACCTGCAGCCAAGCCTCTTGCCTCACAGAAGAAGCAAACCAACAAAAAAAACCCAGTTAAAAATCCACGCATTGAGGCAAGCTTACCCTCAAAAACACTCAAACTGTGAACTTTTTTCCAAGCTCAAAAACAACCGTTTTTATCCGCCGATTACCACCAGACGAATTGAATCAAGCCGCAACCTAGCATTTGCAATGTGCACTTTTAGTGCGTCGCGCTCTTCTTGAGCGGCCTTAATCTCAGCACTTCGAACTGGATGACCCAGGGACGTAAGACGGTCCAATCGGTCCAGTTGGTCACTAATCAGGGCATCCATTTGCTTCAGAGCCTTATCGCGTAACTGAATAGCAGTTTTTTCTGCACCCTTCTCGGCATTAACGACCATGCCGGGAACCATTTTGCCAAGAATTTCAAGCTTTGCCCGCAACCAGCTGCGATTACCGTCTTTTACAGCTGAGGAATCAAAACTGCCGGTAAGGTCGTTGCCGGAATGATCAACGACTGTCTTAATCGGCATGGGTGGAAGAAACCGGTCGGCGCCAAGGCCCGGCGGGCACATGGGCTCCAGCAAAAAAATGCACTCCGCAATCAAGCCTGCCTGAGCAGCCGTTCCCGGAATCTGCCCGAAAGCACTGGATCCCTTCTCACCATTAATAATGAGGTCCATGCACGTTGAGACAATCGGATGGTCCCAGCTGACAAAGCTCATCTGCTCATTAACCAGTGCGGTTTTCCGGTCGAACGTAATCGACATACCGATCTCTCGCATTCCCGGAAAAGCGTCTCCGGCAAAGACCGTGTCTGGTTTGATATAATAGCAATAATCCCCCAGTTCCTCAATGCCCACCCCAAGCGCGTCAAAAAAATCTAACATGAGCTTCTCCAGGCAGTTGTCGGCATCAATCTCAGCTATGGCGGAAGTAATTTCCTGTGCCTCTTGCGCATTGAATGAACTCATCTCCAACAACCGGTCACGCCCGGCCTCCAGCATGGCGTCCAATTCTTTCTTGGCGACCTGCGTATCAGCAATAATACGATCCCAGCCGACAAGATCATCCGTTGCGGTGTCCTGCATCCGCGTGTGAAATTTTTCCAGTAGTTTTGTGCCGCCCTCCATTGGTCGGGCAAAAGCATCCATTCCTTCGTGATACCAACGAGCCATTACACCATGGTTGGAACCCACGGCAAAGGGAACGTGAATCTGTATCGTCTCCTGCTGACCAATACGGTCGAGTCTTCCAATGCGCTGTTCAAGCAAGGCGGGCGTTTCAGGCAGATCATACAACACCAGATGATGGGCAAATTGAAAATTACGACCCTCACTTCCGATCTCTGAACAAATTAACAGGCGTGCTCCATCCTCCTCACTGAAATATGCGGCATTCCGATCACGCTTAATCAACTCAAGGCCCTCATGAAACAAGGCGGTCTTGATGCGAATCTTCGAAGCAATAGCCGCCTCCAGCTCTTCGACCATTTCACGGGTTCGGCAAATAACGAGAACCTTGTCATCCCCAAGCTGGCTTACACAGTTAATAAGCCAGTCGATGCGCGGATCTTCCTCGCTCTGGTCTTCTTTCTCAAGGGGATACAGGGTGACTTCGCGTTGCGGAAAACCACCTAGGTTTGCGCGTCGGTTACGGAACAAAACCCGCCCAGTACCGTGCAAATCCAGGAGTTTTTCCAGTAATTGATTGTTGTCATCGGGAATTTCCCCGCCGATCCACCCTGCGATCTGTTCACGCTCGGGCCCGTCAAGCGCAACTCCTGATTGCAACTTTCCCGCAATAGCGGAAACTGCGGCTGCGTCCCTGCTTTCGTTTTGAAACTTCTCTAGGTCCGGGAAGCGCTCCGGGTCCAGCAGCCGCAGCCTAGCAAAATGTCCCTCGGGATTAAGCTGACCCGGTGTTCCTGTTAGGAGTAACAAATCTCTGGTGACCGCACTGAGTTGCTCCACCATGGTATATTCATTACTCGCCTCCTGAGGCGTCCATTGCAAATGGTGGGCCTCGTCCACAATGATCATATCCCAACCGGCCTCAATCGCTTGGGTAACACGCTTGGAATTGTCAGCTAGGAGTTCAATTCCTGCCAAAACCAGCTGATCGTCCAGAAAAGGGTTTATTTTCGCTGTGTCATCATTTTCAATGTCGCTACTTTCTCCCTCTGATCCCCCCGTTTCGATAGCCACACATCGCTCTTCATCAAAAATGGCAAACTGCAGATTAAATCGTCGCAGGAGCTCAACAAACCACTGATGAACCAGGGGCTCTGGCACTAGAATAAGTGCCCTAGAAACGCTGCCAGTGATGAGCTTTCGATGCATGATCAGGCATGCCTCGATCGTTTTGCCCAGTCCCACTTCATCGGCAAGCAAGACACGCGGGTTATGGCGTCTTCCCACCTCATCAGCAATAAAGAGCTGATGGTCAATCAGGTCCATTCTGGCTCCCATCAACCCGCGTTGGCGACGACCCCTCATCTGTGCCCGTGCTTCCAAAGCGCGTTCCCGCAAGCGGAACTTTCGGGATGAATTCACCCTGCCGCCAAGCAACCGTGCATCGGGCTGATGAAAGCCCATCTCATTGGCAAGCTCAGTTTCTTCTACCTTGCGCCCACTTCCGCAATAGAAAATAATTTCCTCATTCTCATCTAGGCTTTCGACCACGAAGCTTGTTCCATCCTTAAGCTCAATGATGTCACCTACGGAAAATACGACTCGTCTCAGGGGTGCTGATGCTGATGAATAAGTACGCGTTTCCTCTGATGCTGGAAAGAGCAGGGTAACCGTTGACGAATCGGCCCGCATCACAATTCCCAGCCCCATCTCGGGCTGAGATTCACTGATCCAACGCTGGCCGGGTGCGTATTCCATAAAAAAGTGCTGGGCGCCGACTTTGGATCAAACTGGCAAGAATACAAGTTCAAGCTGGCAATACCTTTTCACCTGCGTCTTATTATGCAACGGTGTCCAGCCCATAAAGTTTTAGAGACTCGCTGACCACGAACACAATATAAAATAAACGTGATGCTTTATTCCAAAACATTCCTGACAGTTAATACCGTCCTTACACTGTTTGCCCTAAGCGTAAGATCGGCCGATTTACCCTCCGAGCTCAAGTCGACAATCCTTTCCGGACCGCAAATCACACCCTGCCCGGCATGCCTCTGTGCCGCACCTACTGGTGAAGTTTTTGTTGGGGTGGATATGCTCGGCTCACTGGGAAAGGGTCCCGGTAAGGGAAAAATCGTCCGGGTTATCGACACCGATCAAGATGGTGTGGCAGATGAACACACCCTATTTGCAGAACTGGACAATCCACGCGGTCTGATCAGTGTCGGTACAAAGCTCTTCGTCCTGCATACGGTTATTCCCAAGACAACCGGTAAACTCGAAGCAATGCACCTCTCTGTATTCGAAGACAAAGACTGGGACGGAAAAGCCGACGGACCTGGCAAGATTCTGATCTCGGATATCAGCCCGCCAAAGCATAATCAGGCTCGTGGGGCCGACCACACCACCAACGGCATAAGGATGGGTATTGATGGCTGGATTTATATCGCTGTGGGAGATTTTGGAATACACGGGGCTAAGGGAACGGACGGCACTGAGTTGACTATGCTAGGGGGCGGTGTTGTTCGAGTGCGCCCCGACGGAAAGGAAATGGAAGTCTACACGCATGGATTGCGGAACATCTACGACATTGCCATTGACCCCTGTATGAACATTTTCACGCGAGGTAATACCAATGATGGAGGTGGATGGAATGTTCGCTTCATTCATCATGTCCAGGGCGGCGAATATGGCTACCCCATTCTTTTCAAGAACTTCACCGGAGAGATTATCCCGGCACTGGCCGACCTCGGCGGTGGCTCGGGAACAGGCGCCATGTTCTTCCAAGAACCCGGCTGGCCAGATAAATACAATAATGTTGCAATGATGTGTGACTGGGGTCGAAGCCAGTTGATCATCCATCGAATTATTCCCGACGGACCAAGCTTCACTCAATCCCCTGAAAACTTCATCAAACTTCATCAGATCACTGATGTTGACAGTGATGCATCTGGAAGATTATATGCAGGCGCGTGGGCTGGAGCAGGTTACAAAGGGAGCCCCAACAAGGGTTGGGTGGAATGCATTGTTCCACAAAACTGGCAATACAAACCATTTACCAATCCATCAAAGCTAAAAGACCAACAGCTCGTAGAATTGCTTCGATCGGAAAGTTCATCGGCTAGGCTTGCCGCTTCACAGGAACTATTGAGACGACCCACTCTTGCCGCTTTAGTAGCTACAATCGCAAAGGACAAGAGTGCAACGCTTTACTCCAGAATTGCAGCCATTTTCACCTACAAACAAATGGCTGGTAACAAGGCCGCAGATATCCTGAAGCAACTTGCAGCTGATCCTGCCGTGAAAGAATGGGCACTGCGTGCACTGACAGATCGCAAGAGCCAGCTTGACGGGATTACAGCAAACCTTTTCACCACCGCCCTTAAAGATGATAATCCAAGGGTTAGAGTTGCCGCAGCTGTAGGGCTTGGAAGACTTGGAAATCATCCATTAGCTCGGGGGTGCTTTATTGATGCCGCTGCCGCATTGTTAAGCGTCGCGACCCCCCCTGGGAAAGAGCAGCCGATAGTGGCCCCGGCAGCATCGCCTGCTTTCCAGACCAAAGCCTTTAAAGGACATAAAACTCATTCTGTCGACGTGGATGTTAAAACTTTCAAGGAGCTCTACCTTGTCGTAAATAATGCCGGCGATGGTGATGGAGAAGACCACGGCGCATGGTTTAACCCGGTGTTTGAGAATGCTTCTGGCAAACAGGTGAAGCTTGCCGACCTGAAATGGAAGTCTGCCAATAGTGGCTGGGGAAAAATTGGCTTTGGTATCAGCGCGACCGGCGCTCCCCTGAAATCTGGTGACGGCAAATCACAGCCTGATGGACTGGGCACTCATGCCAATTCGGTTATTGTGTATGATGTTCCAAAGGGCAGCGTGAAGTTCAAGGCAAGAGTTGGCCTAGCCAGCACCTCGAAAGCCCGTGGAAAAATCCAGTTTATCGTTTCTGGAACCATGCCTTCTATCCCCGGTACCTCGAGCTCAAAAGAAGGCCCACATGCAACACCAAATTCAGCAATTATCCTGCCACACGTAGCGGTGAATTCTTTGATAGAGCTTAAGGCAATCGATAGTTGCCTCGATGCAATCGGCAGCCCCCAGAGCCGTGGAGCCTTGTGGGCATTGAGTAAGATGCATGACACCAAGGTCATTGACGGTTTAATTTCCAAGTATGAGTCATCATCCAAGTCCACCGCCAGTGCAGGCATACTACGAACCCTGATACGCCTTTATCACATCGAAGCGCCCTATGATGGATCGTGGTGGTGGAGTACTCGCCCTGATACACGTGGCCCTTATTACAAACCGATTAAGTGGACCGGTTCTGAAAAAATCGGTCAGTTCATCAAACGTGTCTGGGACAATGGGGAAAATCGGGGAGTTATCGCAGCCTATAACGCAAAAACCCGATCAAACATTGAGGGAATTAATATCGAGGGTATTGCCAGTAGACCAATCAAGCCAGAAGAGCCCAAGATCGACCTCTCAGCTATTGCCAGAACAAAGGGTCAAGTTGGCAAAATGTCCATTGAGGATATCATCCTGGCCATTGCCGATGTAAAGGGTAACGCCAAGAAGGGTGAAGCACTATTCACCAAGCAAGGTTGCAACGCCTGCCATACGACGAGATCAGATCAAGCTCCCAAGGGCCCCTTCATGGGGCAGGTGGGATCTATCCTATCGCGTGATCAGATTGCGGAGTCGATCCTCAAGCCAAATGCTTCCATCTCTCAAGGGTTTGCAACGGTTTCCTTGAGCACCAAGGACAAAAAGACCTTGGTGGGGTTTGTCACTGCTGAAACCGCTGACACCGTTGAGATGCGTGATATTGCCGGACAGGTTCATCGCTTCCAGAAAAACAATGTCGCTGGACGAAAGGAATTGCCTATTTCAATGATGCCTGCAGGACTGGCCAATGCTCTGAGTATTGAAGAATTTGCCTCACTCCTTTCCTATCTAGAAGGCATGAAGGGAAAATGAGTTAAGGCGCCAATGCGGATCATTTTGATCACCTTATCCCAATGAGGCGGCTGCGCATTGATGCAATCTGGGATGGAATATAAATGCGGTCATACTCGCTTTTGACCATCTTCAGAAAATCATTCCATTTCCTGCCGGGCCTTCCGTTGGTCATCAGGAAGTGCGGACAATTCTTGTGCATCGGGTTCATGCCTTTTCGCGGCCAATGATAATGGGGAACCACACTGCGCAATGGCAGATTGTATTGATGCATCAGTGAGGCACAAAGCTTGGCTGTTCGCTGTAGGGTTTGACTACGGCTGTTGCCCCTATGCTCGCACATCTCGATGCCTATTGACTGATTGTTACCCACGCCGTCAAAATCTGCATGCTCGCCCTGTTCATTGGTGGGTAAATGTTGCATTACGACATCTTCTTGGACCGTGAAATGCCAGGTCAGGTATCCAATCCTGTTGCCTCCTAGGCGTTTGGGTGCCCGCAGTTTTCCGCGTTCCAATGCCCGTGCATGATCCCATGCATCACCATCATAATTTTGTGTAGAGTGCACGGTAATATAACGCGGATTCATAGGGCGGTGCAGCTTGCGACCGTATCGCCCCTTGGGAATGAACCTTTTGACAACTCGAATCTCACTAAAGAGTTGTGCCTCGGTTACTGAACTGTTTATCGGCCCTGAAATGGATGTCACCTTTTGCCCGCTTACCGGCTGCTCAACACCACTTGTTGTGCAGCTAACCGTGATGACTGTTGCCAGCAATACCGCCGTTGCTGTATACAACGCTACCAAGTTCCTCCCCCTATTTGGAATCGACAAGACTTACAAATTGGGCAGTCTGTCCAAATGTCTCGTTAACATTTGTTAATTTTCTCTTTGGCTTAATCGCTGCGCAAAATTTCTTACCCGCCTTTGAGAAGCTTTGCTTTTACTTTCCAGGGCAATTCCCGATCAAAGAGTTTGTGATATACTTTGTGCTTCCTCACTGCTGACTTGCCAAGATCACCATGAGCGATGTCATAACGCTCGCGCATTTCTTCCAAGACTAAACGTTGTCTGGGATCCTTCGCAGAATTGATCAATTCCAGCCTGTCCTTTTTCATATCAAAAAGTTCCTCAGCCGGTGACATGCTTTCGCCTCCATAATACCAGTAAATATATTTCCATTCCGTGCTTACGACGGCAAGGCACTGTGCTTGAACCGGCCCCCAACAGTTCATCAGGCTGAGTTGTTGGTGAACCTCTCCACCCGGATCATCAAGAAGCGCCAAGAGGCTGCGTCCATCAATCTTCTTAGGCGGATTAAGGCCTGCAAGTTCAAGGATGGTTGGAGCAATATCAATGTTGCCGGTCAGGGCA
>MDTA01166267.1_pt1 | contig 24991 bp, 23 predicted proteins | sample 811151 | NCBI WGS metagenome assembly MDTA01 (sample SAMN05326648, study PRJNA326480) | marine metagenome | isolation source: seawater | place: Indian Ocean: South | collected 2010
CTACTAATAATACTGCAAAAATGGATTTTGCAAATAAAATAAACTTAGAAAATTTAGGTTATACAAGTGGGTTTTTAGGCGATGGATGGAGTATATATAATAAGTTAAATAGTGATAATACAACAACAGGTAAGTATGTTGCCGAAGTAGATGATTTAATTGTTCGTGGTTCTATGAATGTACATGAACTTGTTATTAATCAAGTAAGAGCAACTAATGGAGCATTAATAGTAAGTGATGCGGGAAAAGTTGCGGATAAAGGATTTCAACGAGATAATGCAATTTCATATGGAGCAGTAATAACTTTTGACACAGATGTGGTAGGTGGTGTTGCAAAACCTGCACCATTTGCAGTTGGAGACTTAATATTACATAGAAGAGTACAAGCATCTGATAATTCTATAGTTGTAAATGAAGCAAGAATGTATGTTTTTAGTATAAATGTAGATAGTGACCCTACTAAAATATTTGTTTTTTTCGATGAAGATTCAGGAGTTGCTAACTCTAAAGGATGTTATGCTAAGATTGGTGGGGTAGAACAAACTTATAGTGCTAATGAAATTTCTACAGATTGGGATGGAGCAACTTTTGTAAGAGCAGGTAGTAGAAGTAATACAGATAGACAAGGATTAGTTTTAATTACATCTCAAGACTCACAAGCACCTTTTATAGATGTTATTGATGGTGTAACTAGTTGGGAAATATGGGATGGTGCTACAGGAAATGTAGGAATTAGTAATGGTAATTTTGACGATTTACCATCTACAGGAAGTTTAGTTACTAACGGAATACCAAATTGGACATTACTGACTAGTACGAATGCGGGAGCATATTTATTTGCCTCGGGAGGTATAGGAGGCGGTCAATATATAGGCTTAAGAGATGGGACAGGAACATCATCTATATCACAAGACTTAAACTATTCTCAATTTTATGAAGGAGTAACATATGTATTAGAATTTTATGCAAAAAAGAATACTACAAATGCTAATATGACAATATTAATAGGTAGTGATTCTAATTCTTGGAACAATGGTGTAGGGTATTTTGTTAATGGTAATATATATAATAATATTACTAGTTTTGGAACTTTTGATAGTTCTTGGAGAAAGTATAAAGTAGAATTTACTCCTAATGCTGAAATGTCAACCGATACTGATGCTAAAGTTATTTTTTATTCAATAGGTGGAGATACAGAAGAGGTTGGTTTAGATGCAATAAGAATATATGCTAAAGACAAAACCAAAGTAAGATTAGGTAATTTAGCAGGTGTAGGTAAAAGTGGTTATGGTCTATGGGGAGATAATGTCTTCATGGATGGTAGAATAGAAATATCGGAAGGGTATATAGGTAATAGTGACAATGGTTGGTTACTAGATGCTACAAGTATAACTGCATTAGGAAGCAATGCTAATATAAGTATACCCGATACTAGTGGTAACACAGGTTATAATAGTGGCGGTGTTTATATGAGTGGTCATGCAACAGAAGTATTTAGTTTAGGAAATACAGGTTCGGGCAATGGTCTTACTTGGGATGGTACTAATTTAAATGTTAGTGGAAATATTACTATTGGGAACATAGGCAATATAAATTTAAGTGATTTTAATAACGATTTAAACATAAGTGGTGGAGATTATAGTAGATTTCATGCATTTTTAAACTCTACAGATGGTTCAAATTCTGTTAATGGTTCAATATTCTTTTGTGGATTCGACACAGATGGAAATGTATCTACATCATCTAATGCAAGATTTATGCTACAAAATGGAACTTTTGTATCTTTATCTCCTGCATATATAAGTACATGGGTTTACCAAAATGTAAATGCTGATATGGATGCTAATGATGGGTCTAGTATTGGTAATAGTAGTTTTAGGCTACACAACGATGATGGAATGGGATATATTTTATTAGATTCTGTAGGAGAATTTGGAAGAACAGGCGGAAGTGCTAGACCTACAGGCTCATTAATTAGTGTAAATAATAGTTTGAGTCAAAGATTAGTTTATGTTGTATACAATGCATCTAAGAATAAATGGTTCTACGATGACAATACTGCAACGGATGTTACTGAATTTGTACCATTATCTACAGATGTTATAGTTGCCGAAGTTACTACAGGAGCATACGGATTAAGTTCTGCTATAGTAGCGGGAGAGCCATACTTTATTGCAAAACCTTGTGGAGCAATTGAAAACTTTTATCAAGGTGTAAATTCGGGCGAACAAATGGTAAGTTGGAGTTATCAAAATAGTTCGGGTTGGAATATGCTACATACTAACAATGCTTATAGTAGCAATGGTAGTGAATTTTGGCATACAATAAAAGAATGGAATTTTCCAAATGTACCTGATGGAGGAAACACTAATTATAAAGTTAGAATAACATATAATGATTTTCCTGAGTTTGAAACTAACGGATTAAAATTAGTTGTTAATAAAGGTCAATCTCAAGAACAAAGTCCTGGAACGGGTAGTGGATATATAGACCAATACACACTAGGAACTTTAAATCAAAACACACTTACTACAAACAATCAAACTATAACTGAAGTTTTTGATATAAATAGCACATTTTTAGAAACAAATCAACCTTTAGTTATTCAACTTTTATCTAATGATGAAAGTGGAAATGGGACAAGTGGAGATTCAGGAAAAGTTTATTTAATAGAAATATATGATGGTCAAACGGGTGCAGGATTAAATGATTTATTTCCCGTTGGAGACCCTAGTGCTACGGGCTTATTCTTAGGTTCTGATAAAATGGGATATTTTAATAATTCTACAAATGCTTGGGGTGTAAAAATAGAAAGTAATGGTAATTTCTTTTTTGGTAATACTAGTGGCTCAAGTTCTAATTATGTTAATTGGGATGGAAGTACATTGTCTTTAAGAGGATTATTAGAAGCGGGAGCAGTTCAATCTACTACATATAGTGCATCTCAAGGAACTAAAATAGATTTAGATGGAGCATCTATGCAAATGGGTGGAAATGGCACTTCTGAAAACGCAGGTCATTATTGGTTTGAGTTTGACACGGAAGCATCTATATCTACTATGAAATGGAAAAGAGGAAATGGAACGGGTAATGGTCAATATGACATTCTAGAAATGGGTGCTAGTATAACAAATTATGCATCTACAGGTGGTGGTGTAGATATTGAGACAGTTGTAGATAATTCTTCGTTTAGTAGTGGAGAATGGACTTTCCAAGACAATGTAGAAGCAGCAATACCTGTTGATGGAATAGAAGTGCATCAAGATGATACTTCTTTAACTCGAAGTGCTATTATTAAAATGGGAAAAGATTGGAATTTAAATTATCCTATATTTAGTGGTGCATATATAGGTTCTAAGAGTTCGTCTGTTGAAGGTTTAGCATTAAAAATGGGTTATTCGCCTGCATTTACTTTAAATAATATTTACAATGAACTTTTAGCATTGGGACCAGTACTTAAACGACCAACTAATAGAGGTACAAGTGGGTTTACTGCAAAATGGGAAACACCATATACTTCAAATTTAACTGATGGTTATCATCAACCTTTTCATAGTTATTTAAATATAGGTGCAGACCATAACTATTCAAGAGTTACTAATTCTGAAGTTTTAGCATATAATGAACCTGTGCTTGATGCTTTCGCTCCTTATGTAAACAACACAACAAATGAGTTTCAAATATTATATAATGATGATGCTAATACGGGATGGACTAAATTAGACACAGCAGGGCAAACATTTGATTTACCTCAAGTAATGTCGGATGAGGCTACAAATGCAGCACATACAAATATAGGGTATGCACATTATGGTGATGGAGGAGATAATAGGTGTGGTAAAAACATAGGGTTTTATGCAGAAATTGGCTCAATGGGAACATCTACTAGCAGTAATGCTAATAGAGCAGACCACGACACATCTAATCATAAAACTTATAAAAGTCTATCTTTCTCTGAAGGTGCTAATGCGGGTAATAGAGATGGTAATTGGAATACTTATGATGGTTCAACTTGGGGTAGTAATAATTACGGAGAAATGCATGTAGATGAAGGGGAAAACATGCTTACACATTGTGGTGTATCTATTGCTCTTTTAGGGTTTGGTTTTGGTAATCATCCTAATTTTGGTCACGAATATGGAGTTAAAGTTAAAAAAATAAATTCTGTAGACAATTCTAATACTCCCAATATAACTACTAATGCTGGTGGTCATGGTTCTGTTGAAGGGACAAGTATTGGAGATAATACAACAGGAGCAACAGGAGATAGCAATCAAAAGCAAAACCAAAGAAGTATCGGAGTATATTCGGAGGTAAATGCAGTACAAGGACAAGCATTACTAACAAGAGGTAATGTATCTATGTTACCCGATGCGGATGGTAGAGGTAATTTATATTTACAAATAGCGACATATGGAAGTTCTCATTCTAGAAGATTGTCTATAGATGCTGATAGTACAAATACTGATAGAGGTCATGTAACAGATGTTTCATCTAGTAGGTTATTAAAATATGATGAAAAAGAAATAAATTTAGATGATTCTAGTATAGACGATTTCTTAACAAAATTAAAGCCTACTTTGTTTAAATGGAAAAGAAATAAATTGCAAAGTGATGAATGGTATAAAGGTAAATTTTTAGATGCATGGGGAAGAGGTGTTGGAGACTACACAGAAGGATGGAGAGATGATATATATGATATAGGGTTTATTGCTCAAGATGCAGAATCGGTAAATCCTAGATTAGCACATTATGGCGGATATAGTAAATATGATGAAAACGGAAATGAAGTTCCATCTTATTATGTTGAAAAAACAATAGAAAAAGGAACTTTCGATAAAGATGGAAATCCTGAGAAAGAAGAAATCAAGTATCCCGTTTTTATTGATGATAGAAAAGATGAAAATGGTAATTATAAGGCTCAAGTTAAAGATATAAATGAAAGAGGCATAATGGCTTATCAACAAGCGGTTATCAAAAGATTGTGGGAAAAAGTTAAAGAATTAGAAAGTAAAATAAACTGATTGAATATTTACAGTGAAATTATTATATTTAAATGCTGGAATGTATAAAGTAAAAGGAGATAATTATGTCGTTTAATATGGCTGCCTATCAAAATGTTGCAAATACCGAAAGGGATGTAAGAGAGGCTAAACAAACTGCAATGGCTAAAGCAGGGGAAAAACAAGCCGAAACACAAGAATTTAAAGTAGATAAAGTTCAAGAATTTAAAGACCAAGCAGAAAAAGCATCTAAAAGATTTGGATTAGGAAGGTTAGGTGGAATGATAGTAGGTTTAGGTCTTACCGCATTGACAGGTGGTGCTGCTGCTCCGTTAATTATGGCTGCTTCGGCAGGTGTTGGCGGTGCAATTGGTAAAGGTCAAGCAAAAAAAGCATTAAAATCTGATTACTTTAAAAGAAGCCAAGACAATATTAAAACGACAATGACAAAAGGTATCATAGGAGATACTATTATGGGTGCTCTTATGGGAGGTGTAGCAGGTGGCGGAATGGGAGCAAGTAAAACTTTTGGTCAAAATTTAGTAGCAGGTGGTAAAGCATTAGTTAAGCCTGGGAATATGGGTGGAGTTATGGGTACTAAAAGTTTATTTGACCAAGTTATTGGTAACGACTCAACTGTAGAAGAAGATGCCTTACAAGGCACAACTATGAATTATTAAGATAGGAGAGATGAATGGCAATTACTGAAGAAGGATATGGTATAAGTGGTTCTTATAGTGAAGAAGAACAGGAACTCTTTACCCCTATAGACCAAGCATTAAAAACTGCCACTCAAAGAGCAACCTATCAACCTTACTTTGAAATGTTCCAAGCAGGTGCTGAAGCACAATACTCACAAAGTTTAAATAAATTAGGATTAGTTGCAGGTGGTAGGTCTAGTGGTTTTGCAGGAAGTAGTAATATGAATGCAACTTCTAATGCTATGCAACAACAATTTGGTGAGCAAATGGTGAAAGTTGAAGATGATATAAGTAGTAAAATATCTCAAGCACAAGGTACTATTAATGATATTGTTCAAAACAATAGGCAGACCGCATTAACTATTAAACAAATGAAACAAGATAGTGGTGGCGGAGGCGGAGGTTCTTGTGTTTTATCTACTGCTGCTTATAGACAAGGATTAATAAACTCTGAACAAATGATGGAGTTTGTAAATTGGAGATTAAAAAAGCAACATAAGGAATTTTTAGGCAATGTTAAGTGGCTAGGTTATCAAATTACATGGAAACCTATTGCTAATTTAATGCTTAAAAACAAAAAGTTTGCAAATATTATAAAAAGGTTAATTTTAAATAGATGGATGAATATTATAAAAGGCAAAAAAAGGCATAGATTAACTAAGTTTTTTGTAGAGTATACAAGTGTAATAGGATTTGCATTTAACTATCGAAAATGCATGAAATTAGCCTCTAAATTTAAAAAGAACCCTAGGTTTATATTAGAAGAGTATAAAAATATTATAATAGAAAATGATGGAAATGATAAGGCATATGTTAATTTTAAGAAGGGGTTAAGGAATGGCTAATGAATTTAAATTAGACGATGTAACTGCTGATAGTGATTTAAGTTTAATGGAAAGAAAATTTGAAAGAGGCTCTGATATATATACGGGTTTACTTGATACTGCATTAGGTGCTGCTCAAAGGTGGGGAGAAATACAAGAGCAAAAAAACCAAGCAATTAAAGTAGAAGAAGAGTATAGGTCTCAACAAATTCAAAGCATTCAATATGATGCAACTGACCCTGCAAGTTTAGCAAAAGCCGAGGCTAGAATATTAAGAATGGGACAGGAAAAGATTGATGGCGAAAAAATGCCTTTATATAAGTCTCAATGGGAAAGTGCTTATAATCAAATTCAAAGAGAAAAGAATCAAAATAAACGAACAAACAATCTTATAAACGAAGTTTACAATCCTGTGATTATGAGTGATGATGGAGATGGCGAAAGCATTATGTCTGAAAATTACAAAGCAGAGTCTTTTGTTGAAGGTGGTTTTTATGATTCTCAAGGACTAAAAGGTCAAGACCTTATAGACAAATTAGATGAAGGAATTAAATTTTATAGAGATAAAAGTAGAAGTCTAGAGACTATGAAAAGATTAGATAGTGGTACACAAGAGCATATAAATGAAGAAATAGATAAATTAGGATTTTTAAAATCTTTTGTAGCGGGTGGTAAAACTATTACAGACCAAGAGTTTGCTTATGCAATGCAAGGTCAAACTTTAACTAGTTCATATGATAGAGAGGCTGAAAATCTTGATAATAAATATATGGAAATAGAAAACATTAAAGACAAAATATTTAGACTAACAGGCGGAGATGACGAAGGTTATCTTGCTATTGCTGATGAAAATCAAATAGCAGATTATAGAGAGTTAGAAGCAGATTTATTGTTAGCGGAACAAGATTTAGGAAAACATCAAAGAACATCTAATATGCTTTATGATGAATTAAATCAATCTTATGTTTCTAATAGAGTAGGAAGAGGAGATGGTAGTGATGAGTTAGGTTGGTCAAGTAGAAATAATGCAGGTGGAGACGATGAATCAACTGGTCCTACACAAATAGGAACTGTAGGTATTGAAAAAGCAAAAGATTTAACAAGCAACACTAAAGTATCTTTTATAAATTCCGATGGCGAACAAGATGAGATGAGAATATATGATTTAAATAAAAGTGTATCTAAATTGGTGCATATAGCAAATAAAACACCAAAAAGTTTACACGAAACAACAGGTAATGAAGATTTAATAGAAACATATCATATGTTGAAAAACATACCTGAGGATAGTGTTTTATGGAATCATAAAGTTCAAGGAAAATCACTTAAAAAACATTTTAACAACATTAAAAAGGTTATTGATGAAAAACCTGCTAACTTACCTGCCGATGATGGTAAACCCGCAGGAGGTCAAATGACACCTATAAGTGTTAAAGATAAAGATATTTCTAAATTATCTCAAGACCAAAGAAAAGAATATTATTCTAGCATTGAATCAAACTACTCACAGGCTTATGAAAGTACAAGTGGTGCATGGGATATACCATATGAGTTTAAAGTTAAATCAACTAAAAATGGAGATTTTGTAGACTTTACATTTGGTGTTGGTAACTTTATTGACAAAGCAAATAGAGATAATAGAAATATTAAAGTTAAATACGATAACGGAAAACCTTATGTGACTATTGAAAGTCAATGGGGTAATAATGATGAACATACTATATGGTTAGATGACCAAACTTGGAAAGATATGGGATTCTCATCGCAAGGAGAGTATATTAAAAATGCAATCCAATATAAAGGCGATAGTAAGTATCTTAAAGATTTAGGGCATAAACATATGGGCGATTAATAACAAATTACAGTTTCCCAACTATAAAGGAGAAAAATGAGCAATTTTGAAAGAATTACAATATCTGACGAAGAGTTAGATGATTTTCTAAAACATGTCCAAGAAAAAGACCCTGAAGCACCTGATTATGAAACTAACCCTTATGGTCTTCAACATTATGCACAAAAGAAATATGGAGGAAGTTATTCCTTTAAGAAAAGAAAATCTTTTAGCCATATTCCTCTTAGTAGTAACCCTAAAAATGTAGCCGAAGCAGACGATTATAAAGAACCCGCTCCTAGTTGGTTTTGGGATGCTTGGGGACAAGGTGCTAACAACTCTGTAACAGGTTTATCTAAAAAAATAGTATTAGGAGATGATTTATATAATACAAATTTATCATCTTACGACCCTGGAATTGCTCAAGGAACTTTAGAATTTGTTTCGGGTATTCTACACGACTTACCTTTCTTTTATATGACTGGCGGATTAGGTGTAACAACTGCAATTGCAAGTGGAGCAGCAAAGAAAGAGGCTGCAAAACAATTATCTAGATATATGTTCAAAGATGCAGTTAAGAAGAATGCATTCAATAATCTTTCTCAAAAAGCAATTGCTAAAGAAATAGGTAAACATAGGTCAAAAGGTGCATTAAGAAGAAGTTTGCTAAAAAAGACAGATGATGCGGTAGATAGAGCAACTATAAATAAATTACATGGTCAAAGTTTAAAAGATGCCAAAAGAGGCATAAAAAATGTAATGGCTACTAATGAATTTAAAGAACATGGAATTAAGCAATCTTTAAGTATTGGTGGAATGAAACATACTGTTGAGATAGGTGCACCTGGAATGCGAAGAATATTTGCATCGGGTGGATTACCTATGGCAACTCAATTAGCAGCACATGGCGGTACAAATACAGCATTATCTGAGGTTGTTAACAACATAGCACAAGAAATCAATCCCGAAACAGGTCAACCATTTGGACAAAGACTTGCACAAGGGATATGGGATAGATGGTCTGTTACAGGAAAAGGCTTTAGTGATGCTTTTACAAGTGATGATATAGAAAAAATAATAATGGCTACGGGAGAAGGTTTTATTGGCGGTTTTATGGCAGGTGGCTTTTCTATGTTATCTAGAGCAAGTAGAGTTGGTGCTTTAGATAAAGTAAGTAGTTATGAAAGATTTATGAAAGGCAATGTCCAAAAGAAATTAGTTAAAGAAATAACTAAAGAAAGATGGGATGTTCCTATAGAGGCGGGTATATTTACTGTATCTCATAAGGCGGGTTCTGCAGTTAGAAAAGCAACGGATTTTGGGTATGACCCTGAGGCTGCTAAACATGAAGATGGTTGGGGAATGTCTTTTGTTAAAAATCTTATTCAATTTAAGGCTATGAGAAAGGTTAATGAGGCTAAAGAACAAGCAAAAGCATATGGTAGAGAAGCCTATACAGAATGGGTAGGAAAGGCATCTGAAAGAAAACTAAATAACGATAAAAAGACTAATAAAGATTTTGATAAGATAAAAGCCGAAGGAGAAGGTAAGTCGGATAAAATCATCAATGAAGAAATTCAAAAGATGAAAAACGAAAAGTCAAAGGCTACTGAAAAGAAAGAAACAGAAGGCACTAAACTATTTGAAGATATTGTAAAATTAAGTGAGAAGCCTAGTTGGGGTGCTAAAGAAGCAGCAGAGTTTGAGGCAAAGTATAAGAGATGGAAAGATGAGATTATAGATGTAATATTAGAAAATGATGGTGTCTTGTCTCCTGCAATGAAAGCATTAAATAAACAACTTGAATCCATAGATAAGAACTCTCCTATTGTAAGAGAAAAACTAAAACAAGAAAGAGAAAAGCAAGAGAAAAAAGAGTTAGAAGATTTAGAAAAACAAGCCGAACAAAACGATAAGGCTGATACACAAAAAAGAGAGACTAAAAAAGACAATAAAGAAAAAAAGAAAAAAGTAAAAGATTTAGATGTTGATGAGTTTGGGGAAATTGTAAAAACTAAAAGTAAAGAGGGAACAGAAGAAGCACAAAAAGGTTCTTATAATAATTTAGTTAAAGAGGCTAATACTAGGTTAAAAGAAAAAGGTAATGAAAAACTTAGTGAAGTTATCAATAAAGAAGTAACTAATAAATCTAAAGAACTAGATAGAGAAAACAAGCAAATGCTAACCATGTTAGGTACTATTGGTAATGCTGCTAACAAAACTAGTGTTTCTATTGCTCAAAAATTTGCAGTTTGGCTTGGAATAAATGCTCCTGGAACTACATTAAAAAACTTTAATCAAAAACATGCTCAAGATTTCCTAGATGCTAATAACTATTCTTACGAATCTTCTAAACATCTTTCTAGGATAATGAAGTTTAGAAATGAAAAAGGTATTTCCGATGTAATAATATCAACTAGCGAAATGAAATTAAAGGCTGGTAAAAATTGGAAAGGTAAAGAGAAAGAAACTTTAGAGCCTAAAGAGTTGGCTGATTTTGATACTAGTGTAATAAATACAACTAGACTTGGGGGTACAGAAACTAAAGGTCAAGATAGAGGGACTCCTATTGACGGAACTACAAAAATATCTAGTTCTAAACATATGAATAACCATCAGTTAGTTTTACTTATGCACTTAATAGGTCATCATGGTTCACGACAAGTAGCATTAATAGGTAATGATAAAACTAGAGTTGGGATTAGACTAAAAGATATAAAGTTAATAAGTGAAGGTGGAAAACAATATTATGTAATTAAGTCATACGAAAAAGGATATGATAAGGCTAGAACTCAAAAAGACAAAAAGAAGTTTATAAAAGAAATAGCAATAGAAAATATAGCCGAGGCAAATGGTGTTAACTACTTTAAAGTATTAGAAAAATTAATTGCATCTAGAATGAGTGAATTAGGTGGTCAAGGTTTAAATACACCTGAGGCAAGAAGTTCCCATTTATTTACAACTAAAACTAATACAAACTCTAAGCAAGGTGCATCTGTTGAGGCTAAACTAACTAAAAAAGATATTTCCGATATTATAAAGACTTTTGTAGGTAGAGAAAAGTTAACACCTCATAGATTTAGGCATTCTATATTACAGGCTGCTATGACTATAGATGGAATAGTAGGTAGTAAAAATAAATATTTTGAGAATTTTGCAAAAGAATACATTATTAATCATGTTGACCCTAAATCATCTACAGGTGCTTATAAAGAAGGAATGAAAATTAATCCTTTAAAAGCCAATGAGATAAGAAGAGAATTTGAAACCTTTCTTAGAGAAAACAAACAACTTAATACTGATAAAAAAGTTATGGATGCGGTTGATAAGTATCTTCAAAGTAAGGGAGAACAGACCAAACCTAAACCTAAAAATACTAAAGAAACTGCCGACAAGTCTTTACTTGTTAATGAAAAAGGCGAAACTTTCACATATAAAGATTTAATCAATAGAGTTGGAGAGTGGGAGACTAAGAACCCAACATTAAAAGGTAAAATAAAAATTATAGAACAATCTGAAGGTAACTTTAGAGCAAGATTTATTAATGGTGTAGTAGAGTTAGTTGCAGGTAAGGCTGGACCGAAAGAGTTTTTCCATGAAAATATACATAACATAGAAAAGTATGTAAGAGCATTAGGTGACAAAAAACTCACCGCCCTTTTCAATAGAGGTATTAAACTTGCTAAAGAATATGGAATGAAACACGATAAGGCTACATATGAGAAGACTGTAAAGGCTTATAAAGAAGATATACAAAAAGAAAGACAAAAAGCGGGTAAGAAGCCACTTAGTAAAAAACAATTAGAAATAGAAGCAAATAGAGAGTACTTCACAGAATTAGGTGCAAAATGGGCAGCAAGGTATGATAAGGCTAAAGGTTTTGAAAAACTTAAAATGTGGGGAGAATCGTTTGTTGCTAGTGTTAAAAACTTTTTTGGCAAAGCGGGTATGCCTGACATTGTATCTATTATAGGTAAAAAAGCAGTTGTTGGTTATAATCCTGGAATTAAAGGTATGGAAGTTGTCAAAAGTATGAAAAACTTCTATAAAGGATTTGCTCAAAAATCACTAGATATGGTAGACATATTTGATTTAACAAAAGATACTAGGGCACAGATTGATAAAAACATAGAAAGAATAGGACTTGATAAAGGAACTTTCAATGCAGTATTAGCAAAAGCGGGACTACCTAAAGAATTGACTATAGATAGAATGTCGGAGATTGAAGGTATAAGACTTAATAACCTTTTAAACTCTGTGAAATCTATTAGCAAGGCGGGTAACATCAAGAGAAAGAAATCTTGGAATAATTTAAATGGAGAAGCACATTTAATAGAGTCTGTAAAAGGTATAACTAGTGGTCAAAAAAATGCAATTGGAGAAGCAATAGGTTTAGTTCCTACTAAAGGTAAAAATGTATCTTTAGCGACAGCAAGTGAACAGCAATTAAAATCTTATATTCATTTTTTATCTAAACTTAACAATGCATCTACAACTGCTAAAACATTTTCTAATCAAGCATTATCTGAAATGGGAAGTACATTTGGAAAAACTTGGTGGCAAAAGGCAAAACTTTTAGCACAAATAGGATTATTGCCTGGAGATGTAGTTTTAAGAAAGATACTACCTAAAAAATATGCGGATAGAATTGCAGACAAGTTTCTAGACCATTTCCAAACGGAGGCTGCATATTTCGGATATGGACAATATCAGGTAATGAAGGCTATGAAAGAGATTATAAAATACTCTAAAGATAATTCTATGGTAAAATTAGGAGCAGGAAGACATGCTAAAAGATTATCTGATTTACTTGCATATGCATTAGACCCATCTCTTGCAGAAGGAATAAAATTTAAACCTTGGGAGCAAAAGTTTTTAGACCAAACAGATGTTAAGAATAGTTCTGCATACAATGCAAAAAGAGAGGTTCAAAAGTTGTATGATTATATGTATGAGAGTCTATTTAAGGAAGCAAAGCAAGTATTAAATCAAAGAGAGTTCGAGATATTTAGAAAAGAGTATTCTAAAAAATTCGTTAATGAATATTATACTAGAGCATTTACGGATGAGGCTATTGAGCATTTTAGTATTGGAGAGGGAAAAGAAACCTTTATTAAGCAATTAAAATCCGATATGGTTAATCAAGGTCTTAATCAAACTTTTGGTGTTAAAATAAAGGAATTACAAGCGAAATTAAAGCAAACTAAAAGTGAAAATGTTAAAAAGAAATTGCAAGAAAGAATTAAAGAGTTAAAGGTTCAAAAAGCAGAGAAGTTTAACGAACTTATGGACAATACATCTACAAGAGGAGAGAAGATACAGAATGAAGCATCGGCATTGGCTTTACAACTTATCACTAAACCTAACTATAGTGTAAGAAATAAGTTTCTACTTAAAAGAATGCCTAAGTTTGAAAACACATTTGTTGATGCAAACGGAAAGACAAGAAAAACATATAAGACTGACTTTGAAAATGTGCTAGGTAGATACATAAGAACTATGTCTGGATATTTAGCAACTATAAAACATTTCAATGAGTTTTCAGACATTAAAGGAGAGTTTTCTACGGGAAGAACATCTAGAGATATTTTAGATGCTTTAAATGTCGATTCCTATGCAGGTAACTATGCAGTAGCAATGCTTAAATCTAGATTGGGAATGAATAGAACTGAAGCGGTAGATGGTCTTACTAATGAAATGTTGTCGGGTGCTGCAAAGTATTCTGCTATAATTGGGCTATCATCTCCAATGTCAGGGCTTAAAAACTTTGTTATAGGTTCTGCTATGACTACGGGTACTTTTGGAGGAACACAATTCCTAGCGGGTATACAACAATCTATGAAACCTGAATTTAGAGATTATGTTACTAAATTAGGTGGAAGAGAAGTAGGTGCTAAGGAGTTAGAACTTACAGGTTATGGTAAATGGTGGATGGATAATGTTAGTAGAATGACGGGTACTGAGGCTGCGAATAGATTTATTGGTGTTGCTGCGGGTAGGATGACCGCTGAAAACATGGGAGACATTCTTAGCGGAAAGAACAAGTCTTTATTTAAAATGAGTCAAACTGAAGTTGTAGCACAGATGAAAGACATATTTAAGTTAAAGAATGAAGATATAACATTCATTAGAAATTATGGATTAAGAGCAGGTGGTCATGGAATTAAAGGCAAGGCAGGTCTTAAACTAGACAAAAGAATCAATGAGATTATGGACAAAGTGTCTCACTACTCTCATATAAAAACTCAAGGTGCTACTTCTGAGCCATTTTTACCATTATGGATGCAAAGCGGTAAAGGTAGAGCATTGACATTGTTTTATAGAATGGCTTATTCTGGAACACATAATATACATACTAATATGATAAAACCTGCTTTGAGAGGAAATCTTTTACCTCTTGTAAGATATAGTGTTGCGGGTCAAGTATTTGGTGGAGCATTATGGAATTTATATGCTATGTTATTTGGTCAAGAGAATCCAAAGAAATATAGTGATAGTTTATTAGACAAGGCATTTTCTAACTTTTCAAAAGCAGAAACACTTGGACTTTTTGGATACTTAATAAACCCATACTCAAATACTAGTGGAAGTAAAGGATTGGGAAGTTATTTGATGGGTAGTGGAGACCAAATCTTTCAACCTGCTATATTTAGAAATCTAAAAGTAGGTAGTGAAGCAATAGTGGAAATACTTAACCAAGCGACAGGTCACAGAAATGTTAAAAAACCTTTGAGCAAAACTATAGAACAATCAATAAATGATATGGCGGTAATTTTCAATCATAGACACAGATTTATGAGAAAGAACTTTTCTAACAATCTAAAACCTACTTATGACAACATTAGGAGTGCTAAAAAGCAATGGATGGAAGAAAGTGGATGGAGAGAAAAAGAAGGTTATGCTGAAAACTTTAGTTATACTCACGAAAAACAAAGATACTACTCTTATGTAAAAGATGCATTCTATAGTGGTAATACAGAGTCTGCAGCACAATATGTAGAGGCATTATATTATTATCTATATGACCAACAAAGATTCTTAAATGGTCAATCCTATAGAAGTCATAAGTATGCACACAAAACAGCAACAAGTCAAATAAATTCATTACTAAGGAATCTAAACCCTGTTAACCTTGAAGACTCTGGATTAGGAACTTACAATAAACTTGATACCAAAAGACATCAATTTTATTCTTGGTTAGCAAAGAAAGACCCATCTCTACACGAAAAAACTATAAAACTAGAAAAGCAGTATCATTATATGATGAGACAAATTAAAAATTCTAGAAAGAAATTTAGAACTAAGTATAAAGAGAACTACTATGAAGATGGTCAAGTATTTTCAGATGGATTAATGTTTCCACCAAGAGGTACATTTATGGGATTTGGATATGCCTCTAAAGAGTATAAACGACAATCTAATTACTTTAGGTCTGACCTATATAAAATTAAGAAGCAGAAGGGTCAATAATCTTAGATGTATATACCTTAGTATAGGTAGTTTGTTTAACTTTCCAATTGTTAGCAACATCTACATCTTTAACTAAATAGTGTGATGCCTCGTGATGTCTTTCTAGTTTTACAAACCAATACACATTAACATCTTTTTCTGGATTGTTAAATGCATCATAATTAATATAGAAATCTTTTGCACCTTCTTTCGCACACTTGACATCTATCTTATTATAAGAGTGCACATCTGTTAATATAATATCGGGTTCAACTACAGGTCTAAAATCTACTAATGGTGCACACCTAAACTTAACAGGTCTCAAAGATAAGTAATCTCTTGCTATAAGTTCTCCTAGTATGCCCATCTTAGATAGTTCGTGTTCTCTTTCGCCTCTATATTTTTCTGTTCCTTTAGAGTATACATCTTTAGACATATCACTTCTTAGTTTTGCGAGTTCATCTGCTAAAACATCAAACATAGGTGGGTATGGAAATATTCCTTTAAATATCATATTTTCCCCTCTGTATCCTTGCAATACTTTGCTATCAAAATAGCATCACTAGTATTAAAGGTTACTCTAAAATCACACATATCTTGAGCCAACTCTTTTAACCATCTTTTCCTAGTCTTTTTATCTGACTTAGGAGTATCAAAGTGCTTTTGCCATTTTCTAGGTCTAACCAAAACTATATTACACTCTTCTATTTCTGCAATAGTTTGCCATGCTCCATAATTAGTTCCAAAAGCAAAGGCAGATTTATTACTATCACTTGGGAATGCCCACACTTGCTCAATAAAAACATATGTATCACAAGGGGCAGAATCTCCTAACATCTCTTTAAATGCTAAGTACATCTTTTGAAATGTGTCGGGACACTTAACTGCTTTTACAGATTTACCATAAAATGTTGATATACCACCCGACTTTCCTGGGTCTATACCAATGTATTTTCTCATTTTCATATTAGTTCTCCATTAAATAATTCCATTATCTGCTTAAACAAAGGATGTTGGTCTTCTTTGTGTACATAAAACTTACAACCCTTGCTTTTAACATGCTCTGGAATTTCTTTCTTTTTTTGTTTTTTGTATATAAAGTATGTACAATACTCTTCCTCACGATACCAACATGTATCGCAACTAGAGTGCCTTGTTAAACTCGTCTTCTGTGTCATAGTACTTTACTTTATCTCCATTATACCAAAGTCTAGCACTTCCTGTCATTCCATATCTACACTTTCTTGATACAATATTTACTTTGTTAACATCTCCCTTTTTAGGGTTTATCTTCCACTCGTAATGAACAAATAGTACATTTTCCGCAACTTGCTCTATTGCTCCACTTTCAGCCAAATCACTTAATTGTGGTATAGTACTTTTACCTGTTCTCATCTCTAATCCTCTATTCAATTGAGAGGCTAATAAGACTACGCAGTTTTCACTTTTAGCCAACCACTTATAGTCGTTGCATAATTTTTCTAACTGCAATCTTCTTTGTTCAATACCTTTAGGTGGCTCTATAAGTTGAAGATAATCATCTATAACCACATCTGGCTTAAACTTTTTAACTTGTAGTGCCGATTTACTTAAATCTTTTATGTTGTCAAACATAGCAAACTTATCTTCACTATATAGCATTCTAACTGTATTCTTTGCTTTTTCAAGTTCTTCTATATCGCTTTGACCAAATGTACCATTTCTAACCATTCCATAAGATAGTTTCTCACTTTCAAGACAGATAATCTTTTTTATCATCTCACTATTAGGCATCTCTCTATTAAACATCATAACCTTTAAACCTTGATGGATAAATCTAGAAAGTAAATTAACCATAAAAGTAGTTTTACCATGTCCTGGTCTGCCACCTATTATAGATACTTCTCCTTTAGTAAATCCTCCGCTTAGTTTATCTAGGTCTGTAATTCCACTACGAACCATTTGCTTTTTATCTGTAACCATTTCATCTATAGCCTTGTCTAAAACTCCATCTATATCAAAACCTTGATGGGGTCTCAACTCTATTAGGTCTCCGATTATATTATGTGTATCTCCTAAGATATTATATACATCGGGGTCTGCCTCATAGGCTAATTCATTTATCTTATTAGTGCTATCTATAGTCTTTCTAAGTAAAAACTTTTCATATAGTTTTTTAGCATAGTATTCTGCATTGTGTGTACTAGGTGCTTCACTACTTAAACCCGAAATCCAATACATATCTATAAATTGCTTTTCATTAGAAGACAATGAAGTTCCCAAAGTTACTAAGTCTACCTCTTCATTATTCTTTATCATTTTCGACATTTTGTTGAACAGAATCCAACACTTTTTATTGTACCACACCTCTTCGTTACCTACATAAGCCTCTATTTCGTGCATACATTCATTACTGAGTAAGACACATCCTAATATAGCCTCTTCTAGTTTGGTATCGTGCGGTTGTACCTTTATTCCATTTTCTATCATAACAACCTCTTTATTTATTATTTAAAATAATGTTCTCTGAGCAGTTCTTTCCAATATTATCTTGGCATACTCAGGGTTTAGTTCAATTCCTATCCATTTCCTAGATAGTCTTTTTGCTACTACTGCAGTTGTACCACTACCCATAAATGGGTCTAGTATTACATCTCCTTCTCGACTACCTGCTTTTATACATAGTTCGGGAATTTCCATAGGGAACACTGCAAAATGTGCTCCCTTATATGTACTAGTATTTAATGTCCAAACATCTCTTCTTACCTTTTTATCGTTTGGATTATTAATATCACTTGATGGTTCTGCTATTGCTTTATCATCAAAATAATATTTGGGAGACTTGGAGAATAGGAAGATATGTTCGTGCGATTTTGCACATCTATCCCTTACTGCTTCAGGCATTGGGTTTGGCTTATGCCATATAACATCATTCCGTAAATACCAGCCATCTTGCTGCATACCGAATGCTACTCTCCAAGGAATACCTACAAGGTCTTTTGTTTTCAGGTACGGATGAGGTGGAGGGGCAGCCCTAGACATTCTATAATTGGTGCCAGTCTCTGAGTTAGTAATACTATTACTAGAGTCCCAATGACCCCCTTTTGCACCAAAATATGTGTCTCCCAAATTAAGCCAGAAAGTTCCATCTTTTTTAAGAACTCTCTTTAAATCTTTGAATGTCTTTACTAATTCCTCAACGAACTTCTCGGGCGATTCTTCTTGACCTATCTGCCCACTATTATCATAATCTCTTAAACCCCAATAAGGAGGACTAGTTACTATTGCTTGTACTGATTCGCTCTCTATTTCGGCTATCTTCTTTCTTACATCGCCTATTAATAGCATATCTTTCCTCCCTCTCTACTACTTTTTTGTAGTATCTTTCCGCCTCGTCTTTATCTGCAAACTTTTTAGTCTTATGACCATTGTTTACAAAATATACAAAGCCTAATTCTGATGTTAGTCTTGCCACTTCTACCTCTCTTCTTCCAACTGAAAGTCTCCTATGTTTCCTCATGTATCTTCATAACCACAATGCCTACAGGGTTGACATACAGGTGGTATTGGTTTCTGACATTGGAAACACTTTTTAAACTTTTTAAGTTGATATTGTTTTAGAGCCTCTATTGGACTCACTTTTTTTGTTTTCTTTTTCATCTATCATTCCCCATAAGAGACAAAGATATACAATTACATCTGTAATCCTTCCTCTTACATCTTCCCTTTGAGAGGTATGACCATTACAATAAGCAGTAATACCATCTATATGCTTAAGTAAATAAGTCATCAGAACCTTTTCTTGTGTTGTATCTAAATAGTTTGCTACTCTTTGAAAGTTAGCGAATGCATTATCTAGTTCCCTTGCATACTCTACTTGTCCTGCCTCTCTAGTAAATTGAATGACTTTAAAGATGTCATTTATCTTGTTTTCCATCTCCTGTCGTGTCATTGCTTAATCCTTTATTTAAATCATTACAGAACTTTACAAAATCTTCTTTATCCCCTTTCCACTCTATGTATTTCCATAAAGTAAAAAGCATATTTTCTACAGTTTGTTTTGTAGCATTGTACATAGACACTACATCCTTCTGTAATTCTTTGTTTGTTACTTTTTTCATTATAACTCCTTAAAAATTGTTATAGACCCATTTATACACCCACCAACACTTTCCGTTGTTAGATGCTAAATTAGCAGCCTTTTGTCTTCTCTTGTCTGTTGGCATATTTCTATATTCTTTTGCATATATAAACTCTTTATTGCTTTCTGTATTTCTATGATTATCGAAATTAGCCAAAGTAATTTTCTTGTAACTCATAATATCCTTTCCTCATAAAGAACACAGAGGGACTGCCGAAACAATCCCTCTTCTTTACTAGAGGCTAGTAGTATGGGAACTAGCAAAAACTATTTATGTCTATAAAATGTTGCCTTACCGATGCCTACAATCTTGCAAGATTTTCTAATACTATAAAACTTAGATAAAACCTTTACAAAAAAGACCTTTCTTCTAGTTGTTCTTTTCTGAGATAACCTTTTACTAGAATGGAATATCTTCATCATCTTTTCCTATCAAGTCTACTGCGATAGGCTTTCCTTCTGTCCATTCAGCAAACCATTTAACTTCTAGAGGATTTCTAGTCTTTCCATCCTTGCCTGTCCAAGGCTTACCTTTCTTGATTGTAGCCAAAATAGGCTTTCCTAATATAGCATCTTCAGTTAAATTAGGCAACTCTTTTACTTTCTTCTTTTCGCCATCTATTTCGACTTCTTTAATAGGGCATTCAACACCAATAGCAGCACAAAAATTTAGATAATTTTTATTACCACCTGGGTTAGCATCGAAAGTATCAGTTGTTTGTGGATGTAGAAACTGAAATACACCTTGAGAACGAATAGTTCTTCCAACAAAATCAGAACCATTGGTTTCAACAGTTTTTCCATCAGCGGTCGGGCAAACATATTTTCTATTTGCACAATCATCGGCTAAGGTTACAGTACAATTATATATCTTTGCTTTGTATTTACCTTTAACCATTCTTTCCGCAGTTTCTACTTTAGTAATATGAGCAGGGTATTCTCCCTCTCCCATATATGCTTTAGGTGTGTCCATTGACTCATCATAATAAGTCACAGAACTTGAATTGCTATCATCTAGCAGAGTATTTATATCACTCATCACTTTCTCCTTTATCGTTTTTTATTTGCTCTAATCTAGAAACCCAATCATCATAGTTAGAAGGATTGACACTTTGATTTTTGATAGATGTAACTACCTTTCTCTGTACCGAATCTTCCATACCTTGAGATAAGTTTTCTAGGGTTGTTATTTGTTCTGAGGATAGGTTTTGCTTTCTATACACATCATCGGCTACATTACATAGTCTATTGACACATACTTTAAAGCAATCCGTTACCGCACTTTTTAGGTCATTACCTAAATCTGTGTAGTTCCCATCCTTTCGAGATACTGCAATTCTATGTGCAGCAACACTCTCGAAGTATCGCACGATTCCATTGTCTTGGATAGTCAGTCTTCCATGTACTGCTATCGCTTTATCTCCAATGAACTCATACTTTTGCACTTCCCAACTCCAAACTGGAAAGTGTTGATTAAGTACCTTTCTCATATATCCTTCATCTACATAATCGAACCCACCTTTATCTCTTACATAATACCTTGGTGTCTTCAATGCAGATACAGATTCGTGAGATTGCTTAACCGCCTCTAATTCAGTAGAATTAACTACTACGACATTTTGGTCTGCCGTTTTACTCTTTTTTGCCACTTTTCTTCTCCTCTTCTAACATGCCACTTAGAACCTCCAAAGCACCTTCAATCTTAAGAAGACCTTGTTGCATTTGCTGTCTAGAGTTTAAAAGAGTTTGTATTCTTTCTTCTAGACTTTTAGATTCTACTGCCATTGTTTCATTGTCTGTTTTCTTTTTTCTTGCCATTTGTTTTTCTCCTTTATCTTAAACAAGTATCTTTAAAGTTACAGTAATTACATTCCCAACTTTGAGCAGGGGATATTCCGTCAACTATAGGAGGTTGCCCACCCTTTAGTCTCGTATTAAGTTGTTTCCAATAAACTTCTGCTTTTGTCATATAGTTCATACCAATAGGTTTTAATCTTACCATACTAGTATCTTTGTTGTAGTAGTAGAGAAACATACCATCACATCTACCAAACTCTCTTTCTACTCCAATAGCATAAGTACCTAACTGCATTGCTTGATGGTCATTACCATCTTCAGGTTTTGGATTTCTTCCAAACTTTAGTTTGTATGGGTAACTGCCAATTGATTTTATATCAAATAGCAGAACCTCTCCACTAGTCATCTCGAAAACTACATCATAGAAACCTCTTACATTTAAGTCTTCCAAAACTATCTCTTTTTCCATATGAATTTTCTCGATACTATTATAATGCTTTAATAATGCTTTATTATAAGTCTTAATATTAGTATTATTAAAAGAATTATCTAAAGTTTCTTTTTCTTTGTTACTTTCTTTTTCTTTTAGGTCAATTAAATACTGCAATGAACCTTGTATTTCTTCGTGTATAACTGTACCTAGCCTCATAACTCTTTGAGATTTGTCATCCGCTCTGTTTGACACCTCTTCATCATTTGTCATATACCAATGTTTTCTAGCACACATACCTGCACTAGAGGCATGAAAGTATTTTTTCTTAGCCTCATCGCTATACCTTTCCTCTACATTTTGCTCGTTCTTGATATTTAAATAATTAGAATAAATATCAGTTATATCTGGAAGTTCTCTCATTATAACTTAACCTTACCTTTAACCCAACTTTCAAGTAAAGATGTTATAACAGAACCTACAGACTTAATATCATCTGTAAGAACCTTAGCACGAACCTTTTTCCATAGTGATACGGGTATGTCCTGTGTTAAGTAACTTGTAGTATCTTTTTTATACATTCGATTATTCTCCTTTTGAATCATTGTCATAATATCAATAATAAGCATATTATATCATTATAACAAACATTATTTTGATTATTTTAAAATTAATTTCACTCTCCTCTAAAGTCTCGTAATAATTTTTTGTGAGACCTCGCTCAACCTTTCCTCTAAATATTAATAATATCAAGAAAAAAAGAAATGAGGCAGAGGAGGAGTTCTGCCCCATTACTTATTTGACCTTAGCAGATTTGAAATCCGCCCGATTCGTGACAGAACATAGCAAACTCTCTAACATTTTCTTCACTAAATGGATAATCATAAGGATTCTCATTAGATTCAGACATATTTCTATATTCCTTCTCATAGTCCTTAACTTCTCCACTTCTTAAAGCATAATCTAGATATTCTGCTATCTTCTTTGCTCTATCTTCATCTATCTCCAATCCATCGTTCATATGACCATTATTCCATTCTTTTTCTGAAATAAGGTCTGTTGCATTGTAGATATAGTCCCATAGTGGTCGCCACCACCATACATTATTCCTAAAGTAAACTCCTGGATTAGAAGCCTCAAAGTCTCCGTGTTGTTTCCAATAGGCATCTTGTGTTCTTTGTGAAGCAGATTCTAACTTGTTCCACTTATAAGACCAATTATCTTTAGCCTCTTCACTTTCGCCTATTGTAACATCATACTTATACAGAGTCTTAAACTCTTCTTTACTTTTGTTCATTTTAGGATTCATACCATAGACATCAAAACCCATAGTAATCTCCTTTTTTATTTGTTATTGTCTTCTTTTGGTTCTTCATAGATGGTATTACCATCCATATCTTGTACTGATGCTTTAGATTCTAGGTAGTTATTAATAAGTTCTCCAATATCGTTAAACTTGCTAATATCAGCACCTAATCTAAAAGCCTCATCCCTAGCCTCTCCATACTTAGTAGATAAAACTATTCGTTCTTTCTCTAAGTCTTCGATTCTAGATTTAAGGTTTGTAATATCATCTGTCAAGTCCCTAATTACTAGGTCTTTACCATTGGCTTGATTTTCCCAATAAATATTACCACCATACAGATTTTCTATGGCTTGGCTTATTTCTCTCCAATCTTGCATAGATACACCTTCTGCATCCCATACTATATCTAGTATCAATTGCAGAGTTTTATTATCTATCCAATCCATATGTGGTCTTTTAGTGGTAGACTTAGTAATAGATTGTACTACTCTATTTTCCTTGCTTTCCATTATCAAACTCCAATTTACAGGCACGATTATTATTATACACAGACTGTATTATGACATAGGTGCCAGTTTCTATATCATTAGCCTTCAAGAAATGACTAGGCAGTTGTATCCTACCTTTATCATCTATTTTTGTTTTACTTATGTTCATTGTCATTATTTACTCCTTAGGTATTTAACTGAGCATATTATTAAAAATACATATAGAACAGACAATACTATGTGTTCTATTATATATATTAAATCAAATAGTTCTGTTGTCATCTTTAATCTCCCTAACTAGTTTCCATTCTCCTGTGTAGAACACCTTGTCCAACACCTTATTGTTTACTTGGAGAGCAGTAAGTTCTCCATCTTCATATAAGTCTTCTGCGGGAACTTCTTCCCAATCAAATTCAGGTACTTCTTTGCAGTCGTATTTAATTTTCTTAAACAACATTATTTATACTCCTTTACTAGTGATTTTAAATCAGAAATTATATTCTCTAAATCTTTCATTGCAACATAGATGCGACCTTCTGTTAAATCAAACATAACATTATCTAGGTCTTTTGTAAGGTCTTCCATATCAAGTTCCATTACTTATCCTCCATTATTTGTATTTCATCATCTGCCAAGTCTATGTTATAGTCTTGTTTCCATTGTTCTTTACATTTTCTAATAAAATCTACTTTACTATCTGCCTCGAAAGTGGTTGCCCACTCTACTTTAATTACTGCATCGTAATCCATAGTACCTCCAATATTAATAACTTTTTTATAGTTGCCTCTGCCACCACATTCAAAACATTCTCCATCAAATGCAGTTTCTTCTTCATCAATTCCTGAGCCTAGACAATTCTCACAATCTACTAATTCATATTCCATAGTCTATACACTCCTGTAATTATAAAATACCATATGATTATACTAGATACCATTAGTGCTATCCATACAATCTTTTTTAATGTTCTGTCTTTCATAGTAAGACCTCCTTCTAACACGAAAAGGCAGTATTTCTACTGCCCATCGTGTCCGACGAGATA
>MDTA01095395.1_pt1 | contig 24989 bp, 10 predicted proteins | sample 811151 | NCBI WGS metagenome assembly MDTA01 (sample SAMN05326648, study PRJNA326480) | marine metagenome | isolation source: seawater | place: Indian Ocean: South | collected 2010
AACAGATAAGTCATTTATAAAAACAACTTGATGTGGCAAGCCCAGTTTGTCAAGATAATGTGTGAGCCTGTTGTTCAGATATGCCAAGTTTTGATCAATAATCTTTTTACGTATGAAACTGTCTTTATTTGTAAGCAATTTCAACAAGAACTCTTGATGTTCTTTTAGATCATTGAGCTCATTGACTGTAGTCCAGTCAATTTCTTGGATCCCTGTGTTTCTTAGTTCATCAACTTGTTCTTGATAAGGATCTGATTCATTTTCAGAATTTTCAAGAGCAGTTTTTAGTTGCTGAACATTTTGTTTGTGATCATAAACTTCTTTTAGTGTTTCATAAAACGTTTCTGGTCTTCCGTTTATATCACCTATTTCTTCTAGCTGATTATTAGCTATTTTTAGTTTATCGTTAATTTCTGTTTGATACGAAACTGCATCGTCAAATTCTTTTTGTTTTGCAGTTTCTATTTCTTTTTTCTTTTCTTCTTGTAGATCTTGTCCACATGCATAACATTTTGCATCTGCAAGACCATCGATATCCTTTTGCAGTTTATCAACAGACTTATCTGCTCTCATTAAAGCAGAATCAAGAGTAGAAGTTTCTTTCTTTAAATTAGAAATTTTTGTGTTTAGTTCTTCCCAATTTTGTAATTGTTCATGCTTTTCAATCTCTTTGTCTACATCAAGGTGTTCAAGTTCATCAATTCCTTTCTGTAGTTTTGCAATATTTTCTTTTCTTGTTGATTCCCATGCACTTTGTTTTATTTGTAAACTGTTTATTGTTTCGCCGATACGTTCATTGCTTTGTTGTTGTGCTGTAATTTTTGCATTTTCTTCTACAATAACTTCTTTGGTTTGTTTTATTTTTTCTTTTAAGTTTTCTGCCTTTTCAGAAAGTATTGTTATACCTAAAAGTTGTTCAATAATATCTTTTTGATCATTTACCTTCATACTTAAAAAAGGTTCTGTGTATGTGTTCAATGCCAGTATGTGTTTGAACATGTTATGACTCATACCTAAAAGTTCATTGATAGTTTCTTGCGTTTTTCTACTATCGCCTTGACTTTCATCTGTCATTTCTTGTTCTTGATCATTGATAAAGAACTTTAATAAGTTAGGACCACGTCCTCGTTCAACTTTGTAGTTAATATTATCTTTTTCAAACGTCAAAGTAACTAGCATACCTTTGTTGTTTGTCTTATTGATAAGATTATTTCTTTTGATATTTGTTAATGCTAATCCATATAAAGCATAGCTCAAAGCATTTACGATAGTTGTTTTACCAGTACCGTTTCTTGACCCCATGTCATCGCCACCCTGATCCAGATTTTCACCTAGTACAAGGGTAAGTTGTTGCTTATCAAAATCAATAGCTTGTGTTTGATTACCAACACTCATAAAGTTTTTTACCGTAAGGCTTTTAATTTTTATCATAGTTCGTCGTATATCCTTAACAGTAAATTTTTATCATAGTTTTCAGTATCAATTGCAGTAATTTCCTTCGTAACAATTTGATCTACACTTTCAAATTGTGTAATATCAATGTCAGTGTTTATTTCTTCGTCTTGTTGACTTGGAATAAGAGTAATTTCTCTACAATCATAATCGTTTGCAAATGTTTCTTTTATGAAACTAGCTTCTTCATATGATATAGGAAGATCTAATGTAACTCTAAGATACATTTTACTTTTTAATAATTTGTCTTTTTCGTCTAAAAGTCTTGATAGTTTAATTGTTCTGTATTTTGGACAGTCCTCCCAATTAATATAATGAGGTTCCTTGTCATTTTCTTTATCAAGAATCATCATACCTCTATCATCGTCCCATGCATCTGCATAGTTGTGAGGAAAAGCATTTCCAAGATAGTGTATCCTACCTTGTATTTGCCTTTTATGAAAGTGTCCTGAAAACACGTATTCTTGATGTTTGAAATTTTCGGCTTTTAGTTCACCTGTATCAGGCATCTGCACCATTGCATTCATGTAAAAGTTAGGAAGCTCAAAATGACCAAACATGTATTTTGTTTTTATGTTTGAAATCTTTTTCCATTCATCACCAACTAACCAAGGAACAAGTGCAACGTCATCTTCAACAAGTATTTCATCAACATAGGTTATGCCTGGAATATGTTTTCCAAACTCTAAAGAATAGATATCACGCTTGTCTTTGTAGTACAAATCATGATTTCCAGCAAAGAAATAAAACTTTTCAAATGCCTTACCAAGTTTTTCTAAACATCTTGTAGTACTGTCTAGTGTTTGTACATTAATAGTATTTCTATTATGATGCCAATCACCGCAAAAGATTCCTGTTTCACAACCATTTTCTTTTGCTTTGGCAATAAACCAATCAACAAACTCTTCACAGTCTTGCAAGTGTATTTTACTGTTAGACTTCAATCCAAGGTGGATATCAGTAAAAACTGCCGCTTTCTTAAACAAACTGTAATCCTTCCTCCTTTATTATAGTGTACTTCATACTATGTGTCAAGTATTTTTTTTACTTTTTGGTAGAAGTTGTTTCACTATGACGTTCTTTACCTCGTTCCCATTCACCTTGGGCTTGTCTGGTATAACTAGGATTCATATTATTCATTTCTAAAATATCGTCTCTGATATTTTGATTTCTTTTTTCAATGTTTATGACTCTTACAAACGAATTAGTAACTGCCGCAGTATAATATGCAAAAGGATTATTCGATTTAGATTCATCAAACTGCAATCCAATCTGTGAAAGTTGTAATATTGCTTGTCCTCGCATTTCGTCGTTATATGTGTATCCTCTAACATTGCCTCGTGTAGCATATCTATCACAAAGTTTCATCCACATCATAGCTAATTTATTAGTCGCTTGTCCATGTGATTTGTTAAAGTAACCATTTTCCATACCACCTTCCCAGTGACTTTTACCAACACACACTAAATTTTCATTTTCATCAAATTTATAGTGCTGAAATGGTGGAAAATTCAATTTTGTTTTTGTATCTGCTATATTTTTAGGATTTTTCTTTCTTCCAGGTTCTTCCGGTATATGATCATACATCATTATTCTAAAAATTAAGTCAGTTTTTTTTACTTTTCTATAATCTACTTCAAATTCTGCCAGTTTTACTCGTTTGCCTTGTGATTTTGCATGTTCAAATGCTTTTTGTTGTAATCTTTTAGCCTGATTTCTTTTAGCTTCTGCAATAGTTCTTATGTTAATTTTTTCAATACTTGGTAATATAATGTCATACACAGCATAATCACTATCGGTATAACTACAAAAGGTATTTTTGGACTTGGCAATCTCAGCCAATATGTCCTTGTTGTTCAAATAATTAATTCTTTTCATGTTTTCTCCAAGATTCATACCACATTATAATATACTCTGATAATTTTGTCAACTAAATAACATAAAGGAGTTAACCAAATGCCTGAAATTTTTTCCGGAGGATTACCAAAACAGGGAACTGGAGGAAGTGGACAAAATCCCAATAGTGCCAATAAACCTTCTTTCTTTACACAAGCAGTTGAAAAAGGTAAAGACATTGCACAGGACATATATTCTGGTGCTGAAGACATTGCAAACAATTTTGTATCTGGTATGCGTGGAAAAAATTTACCTAAAGGATTAGACACAACAACTGCTCCTGGTGGTACTGCAACTTGGGGATACGGTGATATTGAAGGTAAAGATTGGCGAGTATCGTTAAGTCTTCCTAGAAACGCAACATTTACACAATCCAAACTGCTTAATCCTTTAACACATACTGGAAATAGAATGGTGTTTCCTTATACACCAACTATAATACTCAGTCATACAGCAAATTATAATCAAATACAGCCTATACATAATAATTATCCCTTTTTTGCCTACCAGAATTCACAAGTGGATCAGATGGTAATCACAGGACAATTTTACAATCAAAACTCAATTGAAGCACAATATTGGATAGCATGTTTACACTATCTAAGATCAGTAACAAAAATGCAATATGGCTTAGGAGCATCAGATCCAGGAGCACCTCCTCCTATTGTAAGATTAAACGGATATGGAGAATATGTTTTTAAAGACACTCCTGTAATCATTACAAACTTTACAGTTGATATGCCTAGCGAAGTTGACTATGTTGCAACAGGTATTGTTGGCTCTGAAGGAGAACCTAAGATAGATTACAGTGATCATGCGGCTCCTAAAGCAACACAACAAGGAAACCAAATGGATATAACGTGGGCACCTACTGAATCTCAGTTTACAGTAACATGTCAGCCAATCTACAGCAGAGATAAAGTAGAAAAATTCAATTACAGTTCTTTTGTAAACGGAGAAGGAATTAAAGGAGGATATGTATAATGTCTAGTCCTTATGCTAAAACATCTTTTAGGCCAGATGGTACTTTAGATGTATTAAGTATTCGACCTGTGCCGGGTTTCTCAGATGATGTTTTATACACAATAGAACCTCAATATCATCAAAGACCAGACTTACTTGCACATGACATGTATAACGACAATAGACTATGGTGGATATTTTGTCAAAGAAACATGGATACAATGGAGGATCCTATTTACGATCTAAAAGCTGGTACACAAATTTATTTGCCTCAGATAGACAAAGTAAGAGAAATCTTAGGAGATTAAAATGGCATTCGCCTACGAATCACATGATCATTTTGTAAGGGATAGTAAAGGCAATCCTGTTAGAGATAGCAAAGGTAATCCTGTAAAGACAAGCAAAGCTCTAAAAGAAGATCAAGAACCTAAAAAACCACCTTCACCAGAAGAGCAACGTAAAGGCGCAGAAATGTGGAATTCCTTTATGGGTAGCATGGGTAAAGACAATATGAAAGTTCCTGTGCCTGGTGTCGCTGAAAATAATAACAACATTAATACAAATGCATCTGTAAAAGAAGAAGGTGCTACAGTAAACGAAGATACTCCTGTGTATCAGGATACCATAATGAGAATAGCAAAAAATACAAGTAAGATTCACACATTTGGACTTGGAAAAATTCCTTTCGAAAACGAACTTGAAAAATTTGCTTCTGTAAATCATATATTTTCTTTAGGAACTATTACTACATATGAATCAAACTTTCCTGATAAGACATACATGAAGAATGGAATTAAAAAAGAACAACTAATACTAAAAAGTGATGGTACTTCAAGAGACAGAAAACCAACTACATTTGGAGAACAATATTATGGTATTACTACACAGTATTTTATTGATGATGTAGAAATAAAAACTATAATTGCTCCTAATCAAAAAACTAGGGGATCCAATGCATTTGGCTTTAGTTTCAAAATTACAGAACCATACAGTATGGGTATGTTATTACAAACTATGCAATTATGTGCCAAGAACGCAGGCTACACAGATTATCTACAAGCACCTTACGTATTAATTTACGAAACTATAGGACACTTAGATGATGGACGTACAGTTCAAGGTCCTAAAAGATATTTTCCTTTGAAAATTTACAAAATGGATTTTAATGCAAGTGCAAGTGGATCTGTATATGATGTACAAGCAAATGCTTGGAATGATGACGCATTGTCGGACACATATCAAACATTAAGAACTGATGTAACTATTTCAGGAAGAACCCTTGAAGAAATTTGTCAATCTGGACTCAACAGTTTGACAACAGCAATTAATACAAATTTACTTAACAACAGAATTAAAAGTGCTAAAGACAAAAAAACAAAAATGGTCGATACTGATGAATATATAATTTTGTTTCCAAAAGATATTGCAAGTGATAAATTTGATTATGAAGTATCTAGATTTGATAACAAAGCAATCGAAGGAGATTTAAAATTTAAAAATTTTAATGTTGATGATGTGTTTAACTCTGCTGATACAAATACTTTAGCAGGAACAGGTTTTACAACCAACTACTCAGGTAATCCAAACGAATCTAAAGATTTATATATGCAAAAATACGAGTACATACAAGGTAAAGGCGGCTTTAGTGTAAAGAGATCTAATTTGAGTGAAGGCATAAAAGCGAGATACACAGGAGCGGCCGGCGAAGTAGGACAAATAGGAAAGCAAAAAATTATGCCACCTAGTGCATTTTCAAAGGGTGCAGTTCCGTTCGGAAGAGGAAATTTTGCTAAAACAGCCGAAACAGGAATAATAGTTAGAGGTGCAACAACTATTAATAAAAATGAGAGAACAATTAACTTTAGAGCAGGAACAAAAATTTCTAAAATAATTGAAGAATTAATATTGTTAAGTGATTACGGAAAAAGAATTACTGATGCCGGAGTAGCATCAGATAAAAGCGGTATGGTTGATTGGTTTAGAATAAACACTCACGTCTATACATTAGACGGAGAATCAACTGAAAAGGTAATGGGAAGAAAAGCAAGAATTTATGTCTATAGAGTAGTGCCATATAAAGTACACAAAAGTATTTTTCAAATGCCTAATGATGCTCCTATAGGATATGATCAACTTCGTGCAAACGCAGTTAAACATTACAATTATATCTACACAGGACAAAACAAAGACATTTTAGATTTTAATTTAGAATTTAACAATGCTTTCTTTAATGCTTTGGCAATAGACAAAATGAATGAATCTGCTTCAAATAGATTATCTGAAAAAGGTGGCGGCACAGACAATCCAGAAAAAGAGGAAGTTGTTAATGAACCTACCGCAAATGAAGGACAGAAAGCAGAACAAATAAAGGAAAATTCTGGATCACAAACAGGCGGAGCAACAGAAGAAACTCCTGAACTTAGAATAGCTAGAAACTTTAATGAAGCCTTAATGAATAGTGCAGTGGATTTACTTACCTGTGAAATGAGAATTATGGGCGATCCTTATTTTATGGCAGATAGTGGAGTAGGAAATTATAATTCAGAAGGCACTATATTCATGAACTTAAAAGCCAACGGAGCAATAGATCACGAAAGTGGTGAAGTAGATATAATTCTTAATTTTAGAACTCCTGTAGATATAACAACAGACGGACCACAATTTGATGGACGCACAATAGGGGTAAAAGATTTCAGCGGATTGTATAAGGTCTGGCAAGTTATAAACAATTTTTCAGGCAACGAATTTACACAAGATGTGAGTATGATTAGAAGAAGAAATCAAAAACAAAACGCAGGAACTGTTACAAATAGTAGATATCAAGATAAAAAAGCATATGAAGAGCGTGTAAAAGCCGCAGAAGCAACAGGAGATCCATATTTAATTGCTTTTGCAAAAGCTGATTTAAACGGTGATGGTATTTTAGATGAATGGGAGGAAACAGCAAGAGGAGGGTACTATGCTGACCTAACAGATACAGATATTAAGAATGCACAAATACAAGCTCAAGGTAAAGCTGATGCGGAGAGAACTAAAACTAAACAGAATGAAGAAAAATACATTAATAACCAGAACCTACAAGGAATACAGTAATGCCAGAAATTATTAGGTCAGCAGGAGATACGCCAGCTAAAATGCCCATGGGGCCTTTTGAAGCAAGAGTGGTTAGTCATTTAGATCCTAGAAGAAGTGGTGACCTTAGAGTTGAACTTTTATCAAATGTAACAAGCGGTAACGATAGAGGATTCGAACCTGGACAATTATTTACTGTAAGATATTGTATGCCTTTTTATGGTGTAAACAATGTTGAAAGTAATGATAAAAATAAAACGTATCAAGGCACACAACAAAGTTACGGATTTTGGGCTATTCCACCTGATCCAGGATCTAAGGTTTTAGTGATATTTGCAGAAGGACAATCTAATCAAGGATATTGGATAGGTTGTATTCAAGATGAATTTATGAATTATATGGTTCCGCAAGGACAGCCTGTGGATCGTGCAACTAATATAATACAAGAAGGACTACCAAATGATTTAAAAAATAGAAATCTTCCGGTAGGCGAATATAACAAAAAGAATGCAACTAGATTAAACGATCCAGATCAAGAACCAAGACCACATAATCCATTGTATACTCGTTCAGTGGCAACACAGGGACTAATTGATGATGTCAATAGAGGACAATCCAATGCAAGTGCTAGAAGAGATATTCCTAGTACTGTATTTGGAATGAATAGTCCGGGACCTTTGGATAGACGAGATGGAGCACCTAAAGGTAATTACGGTCCAAAAGGAGAATCTGTACAACACTTTAGAAGTAGATTAGGTGGATCTAGTTTTGTTATGGATGACGGAGATGGAGAGATATTTAGACAAGGTAATCCAGGCACAACAGGATCAGTATATTATGACATAGGAAAAGAACCAAAAAACAATTCTAAAGTTGACAAGACACTGCCATATGGAGATTCTCTGAGATTTAGAACACGAACCGGACATCAAATATTAATGCATAATTCTGAAGACTTGATATACATAGGAAATTCAACAGGTAGTGCTTGGGTAGAATTAACTTCAAACGGTAAGATAGATATCTATGCAAACGATAGTATAAACATTAGAACTGAAACAGACTTGAACATTACTGCTGACAGAGATATCAACATTTTAGCAGGAAGAGATTTTAATTTAACTACAGGTAGAGATAAAAAGGTTAATGTAGGAGTCAACAACGATACTATTATTGCAAATAACGACACAAAAAATGTTGGAGTAAATCAAGATCTTAGAGTAAGTGGATCTAGACAAAAAGCAATAGGTGCCGACGAAGACGTACAAATTGCTGGAACACAAAGATCAACTATATCTGGAGATTATAATTTACAGGTCGGCCAAGACGGACACTTGGCAATCAATGCAAACTTCCATAGCAAGGTTGTGGGAGCTTACAGACAAACAGTGAATGGTGCAACAAACCTAAACACAGTTGGTGATATAAAAATTACAAGTGGCGCAAACACACAAATTAAAAGTGCAACTGATACTAAAATTGATTCGGGTGCAAATACTTCAATTTTATCAGGTGGTGTACATAAAGAAACAGCACCACAAATACATATGAATTCTGCAGGTAATGTTGCTCCAGCTTCTGATACAGCAGATTCAATTGGTGATACATTTACAAAATCAGTTACTAATCAAGCAGTTGATGATTCAGACCAAGTGTTAGATAAAGACGGTAATCCAATAGCAGATTTACGTGTGACAGCAGATGCCACAAGGGCTATTGAAGCCAAAGAAGCAAGAACTCCAAGACGTGTACCATTGCATGAACCTTGGCCAGAACACGAAAATTTAAATCCTACTGGACATACTCCTGGTGCTACAGAAAGTATTATACAAACATCTCCTTCATTAAGACGAGCAACACCAACGTTGGAAAAAGAATCAGACATGCCTGAACGTAACAGCACTTCTGGTGTGTTTAGAGCAGGAGATTCTGATCCACTTGAAGTTGATTTAGATAAAGTATTCAAAACAAACGATGACGGTGCTGTAGGAACACAACCATCAGAACCAATATCACAACTTGAGTCAAAAAGATTCTTCTTAAGTGAACTGATCAAAGGTTTAGGATTGAGTCCTGAAGAAGCATTAAAAAGCGGATCAGTTGGAGGCGCCGGCGAAGCATTAGGCATGGCTCTAGCACAGATACAAGCAGAAAGTAGGTTTAAACCTCAAAGTGAAAACTTAAACTATAGTGCTAAAGGTTTAAGGGGAACATTCAAAATGTTTAGTAAGCCAGGCGGATTTGAATTGTCCGAACAGTTACATAGGAAGCCTGTTGAAATAGGAAGTGTAGTTTATGGAAGTAGAATGGGTAATGGCCCACCTGAAACTGGTGATGGATATAGATACAGAGGACGTGGTTTAATTCAAATTACAGGTACGGACAATTATAAATTATACGGAGGATATTGTGGAGTAGACATTTACAAAAATCCTGAACTCGCTAATGATCCTAAAGTTGCTTGTAGGTTAGCAGTAGCTTATTTGACACAGCCGCCTAAGGCAAGATTTATCACTTGGACTGATACTAATTTTACTTCTTTAGCAAAACAATTTAAAAATGCAATAGGATATGCTGACCCAGATGGAGATAAAACTAACGACAGACGATTATCAGGTCAAGGTTTTTGGCAACAAATTAAAAATGGTGATCTGACACCATTAGCTGATGTAACACCGCCAGCACCAATGAGTACAGGAACAGGACAGGTGATATAATGCATGAATTTGTAATAATGAAAGATCAAAAACTTTACTCCTATAATAATTATGAAGACATACCAAATAATTTTGATCACGTCATTTCTTTCAAACCTGTAATACCTGCAGGACCACATACACAAGAACAACATGATGAAATAGAAAAATGGAACAACAAATTACAAAGATTAATGGAGATTGAACGTGCCAGCAGTAACTAGAATTGGAGATGCAGATGTGCCACATTGTGGTAGCATGACAAGGGCTGTTGGTTCACCTAACGTGTTTGCAAATGATATACCTGTAAGCAGACAGACAGATGTCAACACAAGTCACGAAGAACCATCTGCTGTACCCTGTCCTAGCCACAGTGCGCCTATCACAATAGGAAGCACAACTGTATTCACTAACCAATTAGGTACAGGCAGAGTTGGAGACGCTATAACAGATTGCACAAGTGTTGCGGCAGGTTCACCTAATGTATTTGCGGGTCCTTAATCAAGGTAAATATTAGCATGGCACAAAATTTATATAAAGAAATTACAATTACACCAAAAAGAAAGCCAAAACCACCTGTGGCACAAAAGGCATATAGAGGTTTTAGCACGGTTAATGAAGAAAATAGTTCATTTCAAATGTATGATTTAAATTTAATCAAGCAAGATTTAATAAATCATTTTAATATTAGACAGGGTGAAAAGTTAGCTGATCCTACATTTGGTTGTATTATTTGGGACGCACTGTTTGAACCGCTTACTGATGTGCTTAAAGACGCCATAGTAAAAAATGTAACAAGGATTATAAACACAGATCCACGTACAAGTGCTTCGGAGGTACAAGTTACCGAATATGAATCAGGTTTACAGATAGAATGCACACTAACATATCTCACATATAATATAAGTGAACAGCTAAGATTACGTTTTGACAAAGCAACAGGTATTTTGTGATAGAATTAACTACTAGGTTAATAAAAAATCATAAATACTCGTAGTACAAATTAAAGGATTTTAGATGTCATCTACCGATAGACAAAATAGACTATTACTAGCAGAAGATTGGACCAAGGTCTATCAAAGTTTTAGAAACGCCGAGTTTGCGTCATATGATTTTGATACATTGCGTAGAGCAATGATAAATTATCTGCGTAACAATTATCCTGAAGATTTTAATGATTATATAGAAACATCAGAGTATCTAGCACTAATAGATTTAATTGCATTTTTGGGTCAAAATATTGCGTATAGAGTTGATCTAAATGCAAGAGAAAACTATTTAGAATTAGCAGAAAGAAGAGAATCTGTTTTAAGACTTGCTAGGTTGTTATCATATAATCCAAAGCGAAATCAAGCCGCTAACGGTTTACTAAAATTTGAATCTGTATCAACAACAGAATCTATTGTAGATAGTAACGGAACAAATCTAGCAGAACAAACTATTGTATGGAATGATCCTAGTAACACTAATTGGGCTGAACAATTCAAAAGAGTTCTTAATGCCGCGTTACCCGAAAACAATACAATAGGTAAGCCTGGTAAGTCAACAAGAATTAATAGTGTCCTTACACAGACTTATAGGTTCCAATCAAACAATACTGATGTTCCGATTTATACATTTACAAAGGGAGTAAATGGTATATCAACTGTCTTTGAAATGGTATCAACAGATATCAATTTAGATAGTGCAACGTTAGAAGAAGAAATGCCTTTGCCAGGTAATAAACTACAAATGATTTATAGAGAAGATGGAAGAGGAAATGGCAGTTCTAATACAGGATACTTTTTACATTTTAGACAAGGTAATTTAACTACTGGTGACTTCCAGGTAGCAAGTCCACAAGCAAACCAAAGAATCAACATTGAAGCTGAAAATATTAATAACTCTGATGTTTGGCTTTTTAAATTAGATACAGCTGGAAATGTAGAAAAATTATGGACAAAAGTTCCTGCTACTGAAGGAAACAATGCTATCTATAATGCTTTGACAAAAGGCGTAAGAGATTTTTACACAGTTCAAACTAGAGGAAATGACGAAATAACTTTAGTGTTTGCAGATGGTACATTTGGTAATTTACCAAATGGTAATTTTAGAACATTTTACAGAACTAGTGCAAATAGAACAATGCGAATAAATCCGCAAGAGCTTACAGATATACAATTTAGTTTTAATTACACAAGTAGGCAAGGAAAAACAGAAACAATGACAGTGTCGGTTGAACTTAAAGACACTATTACAAATTCTAGTGTATCGGAGACAAGTGCAAGTATTAGAAATTATGCACCACAAACATACTACACTCAAAATAGAATGGTTACTGGTGAAGATTACAATGTTTATCCTTTGACATCTAGTCAAGAAATAATAAAAGTAAAATCAACCAATAGAGTTGCTAGTGGTATTAGTAGATATTTTGATCTAAAAGATGTAACAGGAAAATATTCCAGCACTAACTTATACGGTTCCGACGGAGTTCTATATAGAGAACCTTATGAAGCTAAGAAGACGTTTACATTTGCCACCCAAACTGACATAGAAGGACAAATTGAAAATACTATTTTGCCAACAATACAAAGTAGACCAGTAAGTAATTTTTACTTTGGTAACTATGCAAAAATTATTGTAACGGATTTGAATGCAACATGGGTACAGTCAACCAAAGGAACAAACACTTCAACTGGATACTTTACTAACGCAAGTAACGTTCCATTTCAGGTTGGCATATTCACTGGAGGTTCATTAAAATATGTAGAAGCAGGAGCATTACTTAAATTTAAACCACCAGCAGGATTTTTCTTTGTTGGTGAAGGAGAATTAACTTCTGATTCAACAGCCAAAGGTGCAAGTTCTTACAAATGGGTAAAGGTAGTAAGTGTAGACGGTGCAGGTACTACGGAAAACGCTACAACAGGCGTTGGCCCTATTGTGTTTAATCAAATACTGCCGAAAGAAAGTATTTTAGAAGAAGTTAAACCAAAATTAGTTAAAGATCTAACAGCAGATGTAAGATCACAAATTATTGATCAAGTTTTTGCATACAAAACTTTTGGATTACGTTATGATCAAGTCAATAGAATTTGGCGTGTGATAATAAATGAAAACTTAAATGTAAATGATGTTTTTAGTAATGGTAAGACAGGAGATGTGACTAATAATAAATTAGATGCTAGTTGGATACTTTTATTTCAAACCAATGGAGAGAAATATACTATAACAAACAGAGGACTAAGGTACATTTTTGAAAGTGATAAAGAGTTATCATTTTATTTTGATAACCAAAATAAAATTTATGATTCATCTACAGGGCAATTAGTAAAAGACAAAATCGGTATAATGAATTTTAATACAAAGCCAGATTCATTAGAAAATTTTAACAATGATATAGATTGGGAAATAGTAAAAGATTTTAGAAATTCAGACGGTTACGTTAATAGTAAAAAAGTAGAAGTTAGTTTCTTTGATCTAAACGATGACGGTTCAGTTGATGATCCAGATATATTTGATAATGTAGTAGAACCTAATGTAAATTCAACTAGCAAATATATTTTTCTAAAAAGAATTTTAACGGATCAAGGATTTAGCAAATTTAATTATTTGTCTACAGGTTCTTCTATAGTGGTTAAAAACACAGAAACTGAAATAGGAGCATACAGTCAATATAGTACAGACCCTACTGTATTTTATATTGTAGATCAAGATAACTTTAAAGTTTTAAGTGGAGGCAGATTATCTTTATCAAGCGATTACCAAGCATTTGTGGGCAGAGATAATCTTAAGTTCCAATATGTTCATAGTGCAGATGAATCTAACAGAATAGATCCAAGTGCAAGTAATATAATAGATGTATACATGCTGACACAAAGTTACGATACACAGTTTAGAAAATATCTTGCTGGTACTTTATCAAGTAGACCTTTACCTCCTAGCGTTGATAATTTATTTCAACAATATGGTCAAAATATTAATAATGTAAAAGCTATTAGTGATGAAGTAATATATCACCCAGTAAGGTATAAAGTGCTCTTTGGTTCTCATGCCGAAGAAAATTTACAAGCTACTTTTAAGGTAGTAAAAAATACAGAAAATGTAATTAACGACAATGACATCAAAGTAAGAATAGTAGAATCTATAAACAGGTATTTTTCTTTACAAAATTGGGATTTCGGAGAGACATTCCATTTTACAGAATTAGCAACATACGTTATGAATACACTTGCACCTGATTTAGTTAATTTTTTAATTGTGCCTAATCAAGGTACGTTAAGTTTTGGTAGTTTATATGAAATAAAAAGCGAAAACGATGAAATTTTTGTAAGCGATGCAACAGTTACAGATATTGAAGTAATAGATTCAATAACTGCATCAAGAATACAAGCATCGGGTTCGGTAATTACTGCATCAACACAACAGAACACCGGCATAAAAAGTCAAGCGTTGACTGTGTCTTCAACTGCTACAACAACTACTACAGCATCAACTACTACCACAAGTAGCACAAGTAGTACCTCAGAATCATCAAGCGGAGGAGGATCGTCAGGTGGCGGTGGTTATTCAGGCGGCGGTGGATCTAGCGGTGGGGGAGGCAGTTCCGGCGGCGGAGGCGGCGGAGGCTATGGATACTAATGGCTCAAGACGAAAAACCAATTCCAATAAACAGCAAAGATGATAACAAACGTAATTCATCTGATTTACTTCCTCGTTATTTCCGTACAACTGCAAATAATAAGTTTTTAAGTAGTACATTAGATCAACTCATGCAACCCGGAGTGGTTGAAAAGGTTGACGGCTTTATTGGAAGAAAAGATGCAAAAGCCTGGAAAGCAACTGACAATTATCTTTCTGATGTTTCAACAGATAGAGAAAGTTATCAATTAGAACCTGTTGCAACTGTAACAGATGATTTAGGTAACACAACCTTATATAGAGATTACAGAGATTATTTTAATAGTGTTAGGATACGAGGAGGAGATGTATCTGACCTTAGTAAATTAAGTAAACAAGAATATTACGCTTGGGATCCTCATATCAATTGGGATAAGTTTGTAAACTTTAGAGAATACTATTGGTTGCCAATGGGACCAAACACAATTCCTGTATATGGAACATCAAGAGAAATAAAAAGTACATTAAAAGTTAGAAGGCAGGATAATATTGACAATGATGCTTATATATTTGCAGAAGAAAATCCTGTCAGTAATCCTACATTAACATTATACAAAGGGCAAACATATACTTTTGATATAGATGCTCCTAATATGCCTTTTACAATTAGAAAAACAAACAGTATTGAAGATGATTCTAATTTGTATTCAACCGGAGTAAGTCAACAAAAAGTTGAAAACGGCACAATTACATGGGAAATAGATTTAGAAGCACCTGACACTTTATATTATGTAAACGGAAATGATATTGAAGGATCTGGTTTAATTGTTATAAAAAATATTGTTGATAACACTTTTTTAAATGTAGAAGAAGATATTTTAGGCAGAAAAAATTATACCATGCAAAACGGTTATGAATTAGCCAACGGTATGAAGGTTGAATTTTATGGCACAATAACTCCTACAAAATATGGTACAGGACAATGGTATGTAGAAGGAGTAGGCGATGAAATAAAACTTATTTCTGAAGAAGACATAGGAATAAGTGCTAGTTATCTTGAGGATGTTGAAACAAGATTTGATGCAACTTCTTTTGATGATTTGCCATTTGATGATGCTATTTCTTATGCAAACAAAAAAGACTATCTAGTAATTAACAAAGCTAGTAAAGATAGAAATCAATGGTCCAGATATAATCTATGGACAAATAAATCTGTAATTGAAACAACAGCCAAGATTAACAATACCACAGTCAATATAGACCAAGCGTTTAGAGCCACAAGACCTATTATTGAATTTGAAGCGGGATTGAAGCTTTTTAATTTTGGTACGGAAGCAAAAGCCAATGTAGATTTAGTTGATACAGTTACTACAGATGTGTTTTCAGATATTGAAGGACAAGAAGGTTACTTTGTAGATAATACACAACTTGTTTCTGGTATGAGGGTTTTATTTACTGCTGATCCTGATACTTTGGTGCAAGGAAAAATATATGAAGTAACTTTTATTAGTCAAAACGGCAAAAGACAAATTGCACTTAAAGAAACAACAGATACTACACCACAGACAAATGAAACTGTGTTGGTTAAGGGGGGAACTAAATTTAAAGGTAAGATGTTCTACTACACAGGAACTGCTTGGAGACAAGGACAAGATAAAATAGATACCAATCAACAACCTTTATTTGATTTGTATAATGATGCAGGTACATCCTTAAATGCTTTGTCGGGTAGTACGTTTACTGGAACAAAAGTATTTTCTTATAAAGTAGGAACAGGAACATCAGACTCAGAATTAGGATTTGCTTTAGCTTACAGGACGATTGAAAATAGTGGAGATATAACTTTTGATTTCAACCTATTAGGTGACAGATATCAATATGATGTAGGCACAGATGTGTTAAATGTAAGCACTGATACTGCATTGTTGAGAAAATACACAAATAGGACAACCTTTACAAGCGTTTCAGGTTGGACTAGAGCTAATGCAAAATCTATTCAACCCGTAGTACAACAAATTACAACAGGACCTAGAACAAATAATTTCATCATAGACGTTTATATTAATAGTGGTGATTTGAACGACCTTGGTGTGAAAGTTTATGTCGATAATAAAAGAAAAACAGAAAATGTAGATTACACTATTGATAGGATCAATAGATACGCTTATGTAAATTTTGATACAGATCTAAATATAGACCAGAAACTTGTTATAGAAACAACAAGTGCTACTCCTAAAAATGCACTAGGATTTTATAAATTTCCAATAAATTTTGAAAAGAATCCAATGAATGAAAATATAACAGACTTTACTTTAGGAGAAGTATTAGATCATGTCGATAGCATTGTTGATAATGTACCAGGCTTTACAGGAGAATTTCCTGGAAAAAGTAATTTGGGCGACCTTGGTATGGTTTCCAAATATGGGTTGAAGTTTGTACAGCATTCTGGGCCAATAAATCTTGCACTATTTAATTTGACAGATAAAGATTATGATTTAATTGAAGCTATAAGATATTCTGGTAGGGAATACATAAAGTTTAAAAGAGAATTTTTAAGAGTAGCAAATGATTTAGGATTTGAAGCAGAAGACAAACCACATGTTGATAAGGTTCTTTTATCATTGAGTCAAGATAAAACAACACAAGACCCTTTTTATTTTAGTGATATGGTCCCTTTCGGAGGTGACACGCTTTTAGATTATGAAATTGAAGATTCTTCACAGACTATATTTTCTTTGACAAGACCAGTTAGCTATTCACAATTGAATGAAAATGCTGTGCTAGTATATCTAGATGAAAAACAATTAATCAAAGATAAAGAATATACAGTAAGCACTGACGCATTTGTTACAATTACGAAACCGGTGACTGCAGGACAAAGATTAAAAATTTATGAATACGAAAGCACAGACGGATGTTGGATTCCACCAACACCTACAAAGCTAGGTTTATATCCAAAATACGAACCAGAAATATTTTTGGACGATACCTACGTCCATGCAATACCAGATTCTACAGGACCATATAAAATTTACGGAATTGATATACAAGAAGGTAAACCTTATACAAACAAATTAGGTTGGTATTATCCTGTATTTACAGACGAACAATCTGCTAAAGCATTTGACATAAGAAATGGTGGAAGTGGAAAAGCTCACACCCATATATTCAAAGGTTATAACAGAATTTTCTTTATGCCTAATAGTTACTCCGGTCATGCTACCTACGATACTAATGATTATGAAGAATGGACATCTGCAAAACCAATGTTGCAAGGTCATGATGGATCGTTGTGGAATTGTTTTGGTGATTTTAGAGATTTGCTATTATTAGATTTAGAAAAAAGAATTTATAACAATTTAAAATTAAGCTATGACGAAAATATAATTGACATAGTAGACTTTGTACCAAGCAAAGCAAGGAATACAGGATTTACAAGAGAACATATTTCTTCATTAATGATTCCTGAATTCAATGATTGGTCACAAGCAGTAGCTAATCCTGATTACACAACTAATAGTGTTTATTCAAGAGGTAATAGTTTTAGTTACAATTATTCATACGCGGCTGATCCATCCAATAATAGATTGTCAGGATTTTGGAGATCAATATACAAAGATTTTTATAATACGGATAGGCCACATACTCATCCATGGGAAATATTAGGATTGAGAATTAAGCCTACATGGTTTGATAGCGTATACGGTAAGGCTCCTTACACTAAAGATAATTTCTTACTTTGGGAAGATATGAGTAAAGGTATTATTAGAGAACCTAATAAAAAAGTTACTTATAGAAACAAATTTAAAAATCCAGATATCTACAAATATATACCTGTTGACAGCGAAGGAAATTTGGTTAGTCCTAATGAAACCGGATATGCACTTTATTCTCCAGATCCAGAATACGCAAACGACTTTATTTTTGGAGATGAAGGTCCAGTAGAAACAGCTTGGAGAAGAAGTTCTCATTATCCTTTTGCTCTTATTAAAGCATGGGCAATGAGTGAACCTGCACAATTTATTGGTATAGCATTTGATAGAAGTAGAATTAAAAGAAATAGTGCAAATCAATTAGTATATTCTGATACTTCAAAACGTATTGAATTAAGCCAATTAAAATTTCCAAACAGTTCTTCAGATGCTACCAGGGTAAACACAGCTGGACTAGTAAATTACATGCAAGGATATCTTGCTTCAAATGAAAGTTTGCAATTTAGTGAATATCAAAATAAGTTAAGATCCATAGAAAATAAATTAGGAAGTAAAATAGGAGGCTTTACACAAAAAAGCAAATTTAAATTAATTCTTGACAGCAGAACTCCAACTAATGAAGGAAATATTTTTATTCCTGATGAGAATTATAAAATAACTTTGACAAAGAGTGTGCCTTTAAATGTTTATTCTTATAGTGGAGTGATTGTTGAAAAATTAGCACGGGGTTTTAAAATATCTGGATATGATAAAGAGAATCCAAAGTTTAAGATTTTTCCAGCACTTAAAAAAGGAAACGATCCGCTTATAAATGTTGGCGGAGTAAGTGAAGATTTTGTTAATTTTGATTCTTCACAATCATATGAACCAGGCGAAATTGTTAGATTCAACAATGCTTTTTATAGAGTAAAAATTACTAACACAGGAAATTTTGTAGCAAGTAATTTTCAAAAAATGGATCAACTTCCTGTTGTTGGAGGAGTGTCCGCTACTTTTACAAATAACTTTGAAACTGTACCCACAACTGTAAATTATGGTACAGTGTATACTGAAGTACAAGATGTGGTAGATTTTTTACTTTGTTATTCTAAATATCTAGAAACAGTAGGATTTACTTTTGACAAATACAACGAAACATTAAAAGAAATAGAAAATTGGCAACTGTCTGCAAAAGAATTTATGTTTTGGTCAACACAAGCATGGGACGAAGGCACAGTATTAACTTTAAGTCCAAGTGCTAGAGAAATTAACTTTGAAAGAAAACATGTTGTAGTAGATAACATTTATGATAACTTTTATGATTACAGTTTACTTCAAGCAGACGGCAAAAGACTGTTGGCTGATTTTGCAACAACAGAAAGAGATAACGGGAATAAATTCGGATTACGTGTTAAAAATACACAAGAAGGTATATACCAACTTAAAATTCCAATCTCACAAACAGAACATGCTATAGTAATAGATAACCAAACAGTATTCAGTGATAAAATTTACAACAGAGCTCAAGGATATAGACAAGAGCGTATAAAAGTAAAAGGATACAGATCAGATAATTGGAATGGTTCATTAAATGTGCCAGGCTTTATATTCCAAGATGCTGTTATAAATGAATGGACAGCATGGCAAGATTATAAAATAGGAGATCTTGTAAAGTACAAGCAATATTATTATGTCGCAAAAAACAATGTTACCGGATCTAATAAATTCAACGATAACGAGTTTGTGATATTACCTGATAAACCGCAACAAGGACTATTACCAAACTTTGATTACAAAGCTAAACAGTTTGGAGATTTTTATGATTTAGATAGTGATAACTTTGATACTGAACAACAGAAACTTGCACAACATTTAATTTCTTATCAAAAGAGAAAGTATCTGGAAAATATTATTCCAGACGAAGTTAGTCAATACAAATTTTTCCAAGGAATGATACAAGACAAAGGTACAAAAAATGTATTGAATAAATTATTTGACAAACTAGGAAGTGCTAACAAAGACAGTTTAGAATTCTACGAAGAATGGGCTGTGAGAGCAGGTAGATATGGAGCCACAGAGGGAGATGATGTATTTGAGGTTTTACTTGATGAATCTAAGTATAGGTTAGATCCACAACAAGTTGAACTTGTTGATTTTGTTGATCCACAGGATACTTCTTTAATTTACAAACTAGATAGAAACAACATTTATGTGAAATCTAAAGATTATGATCATAAACCGTTTCCTACAAAATATTTTAATGATGATAATTTTTATGTTCCTAATGCAGGTTATGTCAATCTTGCAGACGTATATACAAGTATTTTAAATTACAATCTTTTAATAAATCAAGATATTTCTGTATTACAACAAGGATCTTATATTTGGACAGCAAAAGATAAAACACAACTTACTTGGGGTGTTTACAAATACATGTCTACAGATTTAAAAATTACAAGTATTACTGCAACTAATGCCAATGTATTCACAGTAACTTTAAGCAAATATTTTGAATTTGAAAAAGGCGATGTAGTAGGTATTAATGATGTTGCTACAGGTACAAATGGATTTTATACAGTTAATAAAGTTGCCTTGAACGTATTATCATTAGATTCAGTAGATGATGTTCCTGCAACAGACGACACATACACAGCTGATTCAGGTTTTATAACAAGATTCAAAAAGGTTAGAGTTGCAAACTTAACGGAAGCAAATAATAATATACAGCGTGATGGAAAACAATTAGAATTTACTATTGCTGGCACTAATATGCAAACTGATACAATTTGGGTAGACGACGATGACACAGGTAAATGGGTTGTTTTAAAAAGCAAACAAGTGTTCGAACTCAAACCAGAAATTATTAATAAGACTGCTGGAATATTTGATAGTACTGAAAAGGACTTTGGATCTAATATTAGTGTAACAGAAAATAATAATATAATGACCATTACTGCTCCAAAAGATCTTAATGGTACAGTTTATGTAATGATAAGACCAAGCGATAACACTGAATTTGGTCAACTACAACAAATTGACGAAACAGTAAATTTATATGATTCCAATGGTGGCTTTGGAACAAGTGCAAGTTTAAGTCCAGATGGAAAATATCTTGCAATAGGATCACCTAATGCATCTAATGTAAAATCTAAATTGCAAGGCGATTATCGTGCTAATGTTACCTATAATGTAAATGATATTGTTTTTTACAGTCAACAATTATGGAAAGCAAAGAGGCAAGTTTTAGCAGAAGAAGTTCAAACATTTTTCAGCCATGCATCTAACCAACAAAGTAAAGGTGATGATTATGATGCAACAAGTACACCTCGTTATCCAGTTATTCCTTACATTTTGAGAGGTAATCCTTCATTACCATTAGAACCAACAGACCATATTTTAGTAAGGGCTGAAAAAGAGCAATATGAAGGAACAAAACCAGGAGACACACTTACACTTAAATGGAATAGATATACTACATCAGCACTTGCTGGTATTTCTCCTTTTAATGGTGACTCGGTTTTGACAGAATCATTATTGAACGGACAACATACTATAATTGGAAAAGTAGATGTTGTTATTAAAATTATTAGTGCTTTAGCAACACCAGAAGTAGGAGACCAAGTTACGACAGATACAGCTAGAGCAACAGTACAGCATAGATACATAGATAATGACAATAATTTACAATTATACCTTAATAATATTAATGGATCTCTTAATGCAACTGGTACAATTTCTCTGGGCGGTATTACTATAGGTGATTACACAAGAGAATCAAATATTGAAGATAATTATCACGCAGGTTGGTGGTATGTAAATGTTGGTACTACGTTTAACACTACAAACATTTATGAATATAATGCTAATCTCGTTGTACAAAATATAACACTTCAAGGCGACACTGTAAATGATCCAACTTTTACAAACATTTTAGATGCTAAACAAAATGAAGATTTTGTAAATAATCCTACAAGGGTATCATACTTTGGTGTATTAAGTCACGTGCAAGGTGCTACGCAAAGTAATATATTAGATTCAAGATGGTTTTTGCGTACTCCGGTTGGACACGGATCTAGTTTACAAGTAGGAGATAAATTTAGGTTTTGGCTTAATGACATATATGTTGATGATATAAGGCAAGACCCTGCACCACTAGGTTTAGATTATGATTACCTTAACAACACTGAATTTACAGTAAGTGATAAATGGAATGGTTGGACCGTAGCAAGATTAACAAACTTCGATTTGAACGGAGATCCATTTTTACCTTTAGTTGGACAAACGGTTACAGATACAACTACTGGTTCAACAGCAACAGTGGCATTTATAGAAAGATCATTTGCTACAGCAAGATTTTACTTAAAAGATAAAAGTGGTACATGGGCAAAAGGAAACGATTTTGGTGAAGCAAGTAATTTAACTTTTGTAGAAAATGACTCAACAGTAAGAACTGTGGGACCTATTAATAATACACATTTAGAAGATAATGTTTCAGGACCATTGATTGTTATAGACACAGGCACTAATATTGCAATACCAACTACTAGGTTTTTACAAGATTTAGAATATTGGTTATATAGTTCAAACTTAAGAGAAGGAGTATTGGATACAAACAATCCTCCAAGTCCTTTGAATCTTGATTGGACACAAGTATATAATGTACCTCTTGATTTAGGTGGTACTTCTTCAAATGTGAACAATGAAGGTACAGTAGCAATTTATGAAAGAAAAGGATCACAGTTTCAATTAACAAATTACTATACTGTTCCTAATTCTGCAGATGGAAGACGTTTAGGACACCAAGTAAAATTTAGACAAATATCAACAGATGAATATAAATTATTTGTTCATGCCAAAGGTGACGGCACTGAGACAAATGAAGGAAGGATTTATATATTTGATAAAAATGCCACTGACGATTGGGCATTGGGTATAGAAAACAAATATAGAGGTTTCTGGAAAAATAATTTATCATACTTCATTGGTGATTTAGTTCGTTTAGGAGACACAATTTATGAAGCAAATACAAATCTTGTTCCTGGTAATTTTGTTGTAAGTCAATGGACAGCAAAAACTGAAGGTGTAGATTTACTTGGATATGTTCCTAATGATACAAATTTCTCATTGAAAGATAGTGTTTTAGAACAAAACTTACTTGAAGAATTTGGAGAAGACTTTGATTTGAGCAAAGATGGGTCTGTAATGATTGCAAGTGCAAGATATATGAATACAAATGACAGTTCCATTCCAAACAGAAAAATAGTAGTATATAGAAAAAATAAAAACCATTATGAATATAGTCAATTACTTGAACCGTTTGATTTGATAGAAGAATATGCAAGTTCAATTGCAATTTCTAATGATGGTAAAAAAATTGCAGTAGGTGCCCCATACAACAGTGATGAAGTAAACGCAGGCGGGTGTGTGTACATTTACGTACAAAGTGGATCACAATATATTTACAAACAGACGCTTAGACCTATCGATAAAACATCAAACACTAGATTTGGAAGCAAATTAGATTTTGATGGAAACACTTTAGCAGTAACATCAAAAGGAGGTGACTTAAAAACAATTACAAGTTTTGATTCAGCTTCAACTGTATTTGATGCATCTAACACAGAGTTCAGCACTTCAGATAATGAAAGCGGACTTGTAAGTATATATGAAACTGTAAATGATACTTTACTATACGGTCAAGATTTTTCATATGATAAAGACACACAAGACTTTGGTAGTGTAATGGTAGTATCAAATAATCACATTTATCTTGGGTTACCAAAACAAGTCGTAACGATTAACAATCAACAAGACAAAGGAGTGGTTGCAGAATACAGAAAGCCAGAAGGCACAAGCACTTGGAGTAAAAATAGAATACCTGTGTTACCAGCTGATACAAGTAAATTTAAAGGTGTATATCTGTTTAACAAGACTGATGATAGTTTAGTGTCGTATTTGGATTACATAGATCCACTGCAAGGAAAAATTGCAGGTCCGGCCGAACAGGAAATAAGTTTCAAAACATCATACGATCCTGCAAGATATTCTGTTAGCACGTCTACTGAAATAACAGCTAATGCATTAGATTACATTGCAGAACAATGGATAGGCAAACTATGGTGGGATATAGGAAGTGCAAGTTTCATTAATCACCATCAGGGAGATGTTACAGAATCAACACAAAACTTTAATAAACTATTCTCAGGAACTACTGTCGATGTTTACGAATGGATAGAAAGTACATTCCTTCCAAGTGAATGGGATAATCAATCAGGAACTGAAGCAGGTTTGACTTTAGGTATCAGCGGAACATCTAAGTATGGAGATTCTGCTTATTCTGTTCGTAGAAGATATGATACTGCAACACAAACATTCCAAAATTATTACTATTACTGGGTAAAAGATAAAAGAACATTACCAGAAAATCCTAATAGGGTAACAACTGCATTTGATGTAGCACGATACATATCTGATCCTAGTGGCATAGGACATAAGTTTGTTGCAATACTTGGAAATAATAGATTTGCTCTATATAATTGCGAATCTTTAATTAAAGATAAAGATGTTGGAATAAGTTTTAATTGGTGGACAATAGAAAATCAACAACAAAATACAC
>MDTA01069867.1_pt1 | contig 24983 bp, 27 predicted proteins | sample 811151 | NCBI WGS metagenome assembly MDTA01 (sample SAMN05326648, study PRJNA326480) | marine metagenome | isolation source: seawater | place: Indian Ocean: South | collected 2010
ACTGAAAAGACCTATTTATCGAGATACAGCTGCATATGGACATTTTGGAAGAAGTGGGGATAATTTTAGCTGGGAAAAAACAGATTTATCTAATATATTAGGCACCTAATATTTTAATATAACTGGGGAAGTTAAAGGATGAGAACTGTAAGTTTAGATAATGTTGATATAAAACCATTAAATGAAAGAAAAAAAGAAAGCAAAAAAATGGAAAATGTTGTAGAGATTTTACCACATAAAGTAAAAGATATGAGCCTTGCAAAACTTGGGAGGCATCAAATTGGTATTTCAGAGAAAGAAATGCCTGGTTTAATGACGTTAAGAGAAAAGTATAGCAATGAAAAACCTTTATCTGGTTTTAGACTAACGGGATCATTGCACATGACAACTGAAACTGCAATTCTTATCGAAACTCTTAAAGACCTTGGAGCAGATGTAAGATGGGCAAGTTGTAACATTTTTTCAACTCAAGACGAAGCTGCAGCTGCAATTGCTGAGACTGAAACTCCTGTATTTGCATGGAAAGGAGAAACATTAGAAGAATATTGGGATTGTACATTACAAGCTCTGACTTTTAATGGTAATATGGGTCCAAACTTAATTGTTGATGATGGCGGTGACGCAACTCTCCTTATTCACAAGGGTTATGAACTTGAAAATTATTTTAATGAGCACGGAAATTATCCAGAAATTACTACTACGAATCCTGAGGAACTAGTTGTTGAGAAACTTATTAGAAAAGTACATAAACTTAATGGTAATCACTGGCATAATATTGTTCCTAATATAATCGGTGTTTCTGAAGAAACAACCACTGGTGTTGCTAGATTAGTACAAATGGAACAAGATAAGAAGCTTCTCTTCTCAGCATTTAATGTAAACGATTCAGCAACTAAATCTAAGTTTGATAATCTTTATGGATGTCGTGAGTCATTAGCTGACGGTATTAAACGCTCCACCGAAGTTATGCTAGCTGGTAAAACAGTTGTAGTATGTGGTTATGGTGACGTAGGTAAAGGCTGCGCTCAATCTATGAAGTCTTATGGATGTAAGGTTATTGTAACTGAAATTGACCCTATTTGTGCTCTCCAAGCAGCAATGGAAGGATTTGAAGTCAGAAAGCTAGAAAGTGTTTTAAATAAAGGACAGCTATTTGTTACAACTACAGGTAATAAAGATATAATCACTCTTGAACATATTAAAAAAATGAGGGATCAAGCTATTGTTTGTAATATTGGTCACTTTGATAATGAGATCCAAGTAGACGCTTTAAATGATTCTGATGCTACAAGAGAACAAATTAAACCTCAATATGATCGATATACTTTTCCTGATGGAAAAGAAATATTTCTTCTAGCAGAAGGTAGATTAGTTAACTTGGGATGTGCCACGGGTCATGCAAGTTTTGTTATGTCCACATCATTTGCAAATCAAGTATTAGCACAACTGTTTTTAGCTAAAGAAAAACCTGAAGTTGGATTATATAACTTGCCTAAAGAGCTAGATGAAGAAGTTGCAAGATTACATCTTGAGCATCTTGATGCTGAATTGACAGAATTAACACAAGATCAAGCAGATTATATTGGTGTAAAAATTAGTGGACCTTACAAAAAAGACGAATATAGATATTAATTTTCTAAATAAAATAAATATCATTTAAATTAATGTGGACGATAAATGATTATTGAATCTATAAATGAACATGTATTTGCAACCAAGTCATTAATTAATCAAAAAAACATTATTGAAGATATTTCAAAAAAATGTTTAAATGCATTAACTAGTAAAAAAAAAATAATCCTCTGTGGCAATGGTGGAAGTGCAGCAGATAGTATTCATATCGCTGCAGAACTAGTGGGTAGATTTAATAAAAAAAGAAAGTCATTACCTGCTTATTCACTCGCATCTAATCAATCTAATCTTACAGCTATTAGCAATGACTATGGATTCGAAAATGTATTCTCAAGACAAATTGAAGGGATTGGTAATGAAGGAGATATCCTTATTGCATTATCAACTTCAGGAAATAGTAAAAATATTATTAATGCAATTAATACCGCAAACAATAAAAAAATGATTGTTGTTGGTTTAACAGGTAAAAGTGGCGGCGAAATGTCTAACAGTAATTGTAATTATTGTTTAAAAATTGATAGTGATAATACGGCTCGAATTCAGGAAATGCATCTACTTGTAGGCCATATGATCTGTGAATATATTGATGAAAAAATTAAATAGACTTTTTACCAGTTATCGTTAAAAAAATTGTAATAAAAATTATTTTTAAATTTAATAAAACAGTTTTATTCCTGATATAATTTATATCGAAATTAACTCTTTCTTGAATTCTATTTAACTCAGTTCCTCCTCTGTTCCCATTAATACCAGCTAATCCTGTTATACCAGGTTTAACAACATATCTTTCCTTATAATTAGGTATTTTTTGGTTAAAGTAAATATCTTCATCATAATCATGAGGCCTAGGTCCAACAACAGACATATCGCCGGTCAAAACATTGAAGAATTGTGTTATTTCATCTAAATTGGATTTTCTTAAAAAAAGTCCAAGATTTGAGATTTGTTTATTTGTGCTCATAGATCTGAATTTAAAGCAAGTAAAAGTTTTTTGATTTTTACCAACTCTTACAGATTTATATAAGATCGGTCTACCATCAAAAATAAGAATTAAAATCACAATCAATATATAAAGCCACGAAAATAGAATTATGAAAGATAGTGAAAATACTATATCAAGAGTCCTGATTAACAACAGCTCTTCCTTTCAACTCTAGCCAATCTTGTTCATCTCTATCAAAATTAGTATTTCTTGATAAGGATGCTTTCAAGATATAGGACTTAATATTTCTTTCTTCAAATTGATATATTAAGGAAGATATATCTTTAGGAAAACAAGAACCTCCATAGCCTCTATTACCATCAGGCCCTGGTACTTGCCAATGACTATTACCGAGCCTATTATCATGAGTGGCAATTCGAATCAGGTCACTATAATTTACTGATGTACTCTTACAGAACTCAAAAATTTCATTTGCAAAAGAGACTTTTACTGCGAGAAAAGTATTTATTAAATATTTACATAATTCTGCTGTCTCAAAGTTGGTCAAAATAATTGGTATATTTTTAAAAAAAATTCTATAGAAATTTTTGACAACTTTCAGATTCTTTTCTTCCCCTCCAAGAATTATTCTATTTTGCTTTTTAAAATCTTCATATGAATTTGCTTCAGTTAAAAATTCAGGATTAAAAATAATATTTAGATTTTTAAATTTATTTTGAAAATATAAGCATGTGCCGACAGGAACAGTAGACTTAATAACAAAATACTTATTTATGTAATTTAAATTTTCATTGCTACTTATTTGAAATAATGTTTGTTCTAAAATATCAATGTTACAACTTCCGTTATTATTCATTGGCGTTGGAAGACAAATAAAAAGAATATCACACAAATTTACAATTTCTTCTAAGCTTCTACATGTTGAGGAAACCTTAATATCATAAGTATCAACTTTAACTTTTTTTTCAAAAGATTTTTTTATTGCTGAACCAACAAATCCCTGACCAATTATTCCGCAATGACTTATTTCTTTGCTCATTTATACTTTTGTTTTGCGAAATCAATCATTTCATCTAGCATGCTTTCAAAAGAATATTCGTGCGACCAATCTAACTCTCTAACAATTTTTGAGTTATCACCTTTTAATATGTCCAATTCCTCGGGTCTAAAATACTTTGGATTTATCTTTAAATGTTTTTCTTTTGATAAATCTAATTTATCAAAAACATAATCAACTAAATTTTCCACAGTATGTGTTCTCCCTGTTGAACATACAAAATCGTCTGGTTTTTTATGTTGAAGTATGAGCCACATTGCTTTTACGTAGTCTTTTGCATGTCCCCAGTCTCTTGATGATAATAAATTACCTAATTCAAGTTTTTTTTGTTTACCAACACTAATTCTTACCGCTCCATCTACAACTTTATTTGTTACAAAATTTATACCTCTTCTTGGTGACTCGTGATTGAATAGTATTCCATTTGAGAGAAAAAGATTATATGAATTTCTATAGTTTCTGATAATATTATATCCAAATAGCTTAGCACACCCATAAGGACTCACTGGATGCATTGGTGTAGATTCTCTTTGAAAGCCGTCTGAATCGATACTATTACCAAACATTTCTGAAGATGAAGCCTGATAAACTTTTATTTTAGGATTAAGTATTCTTACTGATTCTAAAATATTTAAAGTACCATAAACAATAGTATTAACAGTATAAAGTGGTTGACTAAAAGATATTCCTACGTGAGATTGAGCACCAAGATTATAAATCTCATCGGGTTGAATACTTTTAATCAATCTAATAATTGAACTCATATCTGTTAAGTCTGCATATTCTAGATTTATATCACTAAAAATATGATCAATTCTAGAAGATTGATTTTCAGTAACTGAATTTCTTTTTAATGTACCAAAAACTTCATAATCTTTTTCAAGTAAAAGTTCTGATAAGTATGAACCGTCTTGTCCATTAATACCTGTTATTAAAGCCTTTTTTTTCATTTTTATATCCTTTTTGAATATATGTCAAATACTCTTTTAATTCCGTCAGATAATTTAGTGAATTCAAATTCTGGAAAAGATTTTAAAAACTTTTCATTAGATACATCTTTTCTAAAGTTTCCATCTTCAATGGCATTACCTGAATAATTAACTTTCACGTCATTATAGCCTAAACAGTCAATTGCTAAATTAGTAATTTCATTAACAGATAAAATCTCATCCGTAGCTATATTAAAATCTGAGAAAATACCATCATTAATCATATTTTGAATTCCTCTTGCAAGATCATCTGAATACATAAATTGTCTTAAAGCTTTTCCAGTTCCTAAAAGATCTATAGAATTATTTTTCATATTGTACAGTTTATCAATTAGAGCTGAAACGAAATGTGATCTTTGAAAATCAAATTTATCATTCTCTCCATATAAATTACAAGGAATTACGTAGCACCAATTTTTCATATTATATTGATCACGATAAGATTGAATTTGAACAGCAAGAGATCTTTTTGCATAAGCATATGCAAAATTTTGCTTAGGAGGTGGACCTTGAAAAAGCAAATTTTCATTCATAGGATATAGAGATTCATCTACATTATCAGGAAAAATACAAGTACTTAAAACGCCTATAAAATTTTTTACTCCAAATTTGTATGCTGCATTACAGACGTTTGTATTTATATAAATATTATCTTCAAAGAATTCAACTGGAGATGACATATTAGCAACAATACCGCCTACCCTAGCAGCTGCATGTACAACAATATCTGGACGTATTTGATTAAAACATTCATAAGTATCTTCTTTATTGGATAAATCATAATCTTTAGAGGATATAAATATTGCCTCAGGTAAAAGATTCTGTAATGATTTTCCTACCATACCAGAACCTCCTGTTACTAAAATCTTACTATTCATTAGACGAGTTTATATTAAAAAACATCAATGTTCATTAATAAAGTTTAATATTATCAATTTTTTTATTACTATTATAAACATAAATGCTAAAATTTTCTATAATTACGCCAACTTTCAATTCTGAAAAAACTATAAAAAAATGTATACAATCCATAAAAAATCAAAATTATGAAAATATCGAGCACATCATCATTGATGGAGGATCATCTGATAATACTTTAAAAATTATCAACGAAAATAAATTAGAGAATAGTATTATAATTTCTGAAAGTGATAAAGGAATTTATGATGCATGGAATAAAGGATTTAAAATTGCAAGTGGCGATATTATAGGGTCAGTTATGTCTGATGACTTTATTAATGAAGCAGATGCTCTAATGATTATCGAGAAAAAATTTATTAATAAAGACTGTGATATTCTTTATGGAAATATGAACTTTGTATTGAATGATTGCATTATAAGAAAATGGAAATCTGGAAATTTTAATAGAAAAAAATATTATTTAGGGTGGATGCCCCCTACTCCTACTGTTTTTTTTAAGAAAAAAATAATTACTGAAAATAAGCTATTTAATTTAAAATATACTATTGCAGCAGATTATGAATTTTTTCTAAGAATTTTCTTTGTAAAAAATTATAAAATTTTTTATTTAGATAAATATATGTATTCATTGACACTTGGTGGAGCTAGCACAAAATCATTTAAAAATATACTTAGAAGCAATAAAGAATGTTATGATGCATGGATTGATAATAAAATATCGCGATTTCCATTTTGGATTATTATAAAACCTATTTCCAAAATATTTCAAATCAGAAACTTTAAAAGTTACTTTAATTTTTATTTTAGGAAGAATTTATAATTCTTTTTTGACAATATTCAAAGCCTTAATTGGACTAATATAAGGGAGTGTATTTATTTTCATATTTCTCTTTATAAATAAAAAATATAATATTTGTGAAAAAAATAGAAAAAATCCATACGCGAATACAGCACCTTCATAATTGAATTTAGAGATTAAATATATAGATAATATAATTGTAGGAATTAAAAGAATGACATCAATCTTCAATGAATCGATATCATACTTAGTAAGAAACATCATAGCATGACAAGGTCCTAATGCACAATAGGGAACTAACGAAAGTAATAAAAATCGAAATGATTCATCTACAATTATATAAGTACTACCAAAAAAAAAGTTTATTGTTTCAGCTGAAAACATAAATAAAATTGTTATACTAAAGAGAGCGGTATAAAATCTTATAGTGCTAATCATTCTTATTTTTCTTTCATATAAAATCTGGCTTATATTATTTTTAGCTAAAATTTGAGGAATTGCTATATCAATAATCATTAATGGTACATGTAGAAAAAAAATTGATTTGTAAGCTATAAAAAATAATGCTACTTGATCAACAGTTGAAAAATAGCCTAAAGTCCAAATTGAAAACTGTTCTTTAAAACTCTTAAAAATACTTACCAAAAAAATACCAAAACTAGCACTTACAAAAACTTTAAAATTTAAATCATTCTTAAATAAACTAGAAATTATAGTAGGAAAATTAGTACAGATTTTTTTGAAATTTTCAATTAAAAATATACAGGTTACAATAATAGAAGATAAAAGAATAATGAGAAAAATATTTTTTAATGTAAGCATATTATTTGCAATTAAAATGATTAAAAATGTTAAGTAAGAAATCCAAAATGAAATTCCTGCTCCTGAAGATATACTGTTATAGTTAAAAAATTTGAATAATTGGTTTTTAGATCTGAAAAAATCTGAGATAGATCTCAAGAAAATTGAAATCAGAATTATTAAAAATAAAATAGTAAAAGAAATTTTATCATTGAGTTGTGAAAAATCAGAGGAGTAAAAAATGATAGTAAAAATAGTAAGGGAAAAAATAGTTGATGGTATCAAAACTTTAACCAATCTTGATAGATGTATATCATTATTATTATTATAAAGTTTTGATGAAATTAAGTTGGATCCAAAACAACCAACTAAAATAATAAATGAAATAATACTTATAATTAATGAATATAGGCCAAATTCGCTTGATGATAAATTTTTACTTAAAAGCGAGTAAGTCAATACTCCTCCTCCAGAAATTATTGAGGTATTAATTATAGAATAAATCAGATTTTTTTTAACCATTTATGTAATATTTTATTCTTCCGCATTTTTAAAAAGGCTATCTCTTAAGTAGGATTTTAATTCTGCTCTTTCGAAATTGTGAAGATTACCTCCTACAGTGCAATTTACTATTTTTATACCTTTATTTTTACAATACTGATCTACTTTATTAAAATTGTAATTCATAGAATCGTAATTTGGTAATTGCCATATAACATTTTTACCAAAATAATTTTTGTCAAAATGATCAACATCTTCACCATCTGATTTAACTGCCTTATCAGCTTGTCCAGTATTTTTAAAACTATTATCAAACCCAACTAGAATGATTTCATCAAAGCCGAAATAAATAGCTAATTGAATTGCAAAAAAAGTTACAGAACCCGCGTAAGAGAGAAATCCCATATCAGGTCTATCAAAATATTTTTCACTATAAATTGTTGGAGGTACATAACTTACATTATCTGCATTACTATTTAATCTATATTTATAATTTAGAAAAATTTGACTATCATTTTTTTTGATTTCACTCCCAAATTGTTCAAGAACGAATCTATTTATACTAACAATAAATGTTGTTGAAAATCCTATTTTTTCAAAAAGCATATAAACTCTGTTTAATCCAAAGGTATATTCATTACTTAAAAGTGAAAAATCTACTTTTTTTAAGCTCGGTCCATTTCCGATAATAATACATCTTTTACCAGAAAAAGAATTTTGTAATTTTTTGGTCTTTTCCAAAAAATCATTTTTACCATTCTTTTTATTTAATTTCCATGATAAATATGATGGAATTGATCTTATTCTTTCAATTAAAAGAAGAGATTTAATTGGCAAAAGATTTCTGAGAAATGCTTTAAAGTTTATAAATGCAACTCTAATAAATTCCATATACAGTACACGGTGCACTATCAATACCTTCAACCATCAAAGGGATAACAATAGCTTTATCAATTTTATTATTATAATTATCTAAAAACATATCTTCAATAATCATTATCTCTCTTGAATCGTTATTTAACAGTATTTGATGAGATTTAGTTCCTTCATCTCTATTTAATGGAGAGGTTAAAGATATAATATCCATTCCTATACATCTTAAATTTGGATAGTAATTTTTAAGCTCATTAGCGAAACTTGATGAGAATACAGGATATGACTCAATATATTCTCTACTACTTCTCTTTTTGCTAAAATAAGTTCGGAAAAAAATGATATCTGATCTGGTATCAATCTCCTCAACTATAGTTGATTTACTAATTTCATTAAATTGTGATAAGTCAACATTTATTAACTGAGGATTATTAAAAATTAATTCTTCTGGTTCAAAATCTGCAATTTTTTTACCGTCTTTATGAAAATGATTTGGTGCATCTATATGAGTGCCCATGTGATTTAAAAAGCTTAATGTAAAAGAATTTGAAGAATCCCCATCCAGGATAGATTTTTCTTTTATTATTTTAAATTTGTGCCTTGACCCATAGGATGGTGTATTATTAGATAGTATATATGATAGATTAATTATCTTCATTATTCAATATTCCTAAAATACTCTTTGCAAGTTCAAAATCATCTTCATTATCAATGTCAATATTATATGGAAAGCTAATTTCATAAAGATAAGGCTTATTACCAATTCTATTATTGTTTTTCAATACCTCTGTATGAAACATATAAAAATATGAATTTTCTTCATAAAGAGGGTTTAAATCTTGTGTTTGTTCTAGAAGTTCAGGATTATGATTAAGAGGTAGCAACTGGTCATGATTATTGTAATGCCAAAAACGATTTTGAAACTTATTTACAGTCAGAATAGAATCAAAGGAATTGCCTTTTGTTAAAATATTTTTTGCAAATTTTAGATGTTCGATATCTAAGAAGGGGGAAGTAACATGGACCTGGCAAATGATTTCGTTTTCAATATTAAATTTATTGACAAAAAATTTAATTAAATCTACTACAGATGTTTTATGACCAAGAAGACTAGCTTCTCTGTTGTATGCAATAACATTATTATAATTAGATGCCTCTTTAAGAATTATATCGCTATCTGTATCTATATAAACTTCAAAATCTATTAATTTTTCAATAAGGTTCTTCCACAATGGAATTTCATTAAATATTCTAAAATTTTTATTCTTTACCCTCTGAGAATTATGTTTTATTGGAACAAAAATTTTCATAAGATTTCATTGAGTACATTTTCCCATGTATCAAATCTAATAGCTTTATCGTCAATATAAGCTACAGCCCTAGGCTTTTCGGATGTCACATCCTTTACATAACTATCCATTTTATATTTTTTAAGCCACTCCCAAACCATTTCAGTACCTGTTTTGCCATTAATTTTGCCTCTATCTTTTTTAGCTTTGGCAGTAAAAATTATGATGTCATATTTTTTAGAAATTCTTTTGAGGGCCTCTAAAGATCCCTTAATTGGTTCATCATAAACTGTACCATCAAAAAATCCCTTTGAGTTTTTATGAATAACGCCATCAAAATCATTTCCTATATTTGTTAGCTCATCCGGAAAACTATTTTTTCTAATTTTCACTTTTTATCCCCTCCATTATTTCCACTATAGAATCACCAAGTTCTCTATTTATATTTGAAGTAAGAGTATAAATCTTTTCTCTGTCTAAACTAGTTGGACTAATTTTGTAATGTGAATTTGATCTACCTTTAGATAGAGTTTTATTATAATTGATTTTAATAGTTGAATCTAAAATATTATTTATCAATGATAATAAATCTTCAGTTTTAATTCTATGATTTCCAACAATTGAAATAGTTTGATTATTAAATTTTTCGCTAAGTATCTCCAAGCTTAGTTTTGCAGCATCTTCAATATGAATATATTCTCGAATTTCTGATCCATTACCAGTATAATCAATCTTTCCTTCTTTTAATGCTTGTGATATATACTTTGTTATACTATTTGTTTGTGGAGCATTCAGACCAAACAGTGTTCCATATCTTAAAATACAATAATCTAAATTGTAAAAATCCTTATAATTTTTTGTAATCAATTCAGAGGATTTTTTAGAGGTTGCATAAAATCCTCCATAATTACCTGAAGCATAAACACTGCTAGCAAAAATAAATTTTTTAACCTTAAATTTAACTGACATATTTAATAAGCTTGCATTACCAAGAATATTTGAATCAATACAAGTTAAAGGATCTTCTATGCATTGATCTATATCTGATAAAGCAGATAAATTGTATACAAAGTTAGGCTTAAATTCTTCAAATATTTTTTGAAGTCTTCCACGATCGTTAAGATTGCATTTTTTAAAAGATATATCATTATTTTTATTTTCAATTATATCAATACCATAAACTTTATAGTTATTTTTTAATAACTCTCTAACAATATACTCTCCTAAAAAACCTGAACTCCCAGCAACTAAAATTTTCACAACTTTTCCTCTCTTAAAAATTTATTGATATTATAAATAGATTCTTTTTCCATCTTGCTTCTAGCTTTTGATGTAAAACTACCGATGTGTGGAGTTAATAGAATGTTATCCAAATCTAAAAGCTTTCCATCTGTATAAGGCTCTTTCTTATAAACATCAATTGCAGCAGATGCATTTTTATTTCTACTAAGCCATAAAAAAAGATCATCTTCATTAATATAATCAGCACGAGCAGTATTGACAAAACATACGTTATCTTTCATTTTTTCGAAGTCTACCATATTAATTTCTCTATCAAGTGATGGAGTGTGAAAAGTGATAATATCACATTCATGAAAAATTTTTTCTAATTTTACTGAATGCTGGAAATATGGATCATTAATATAAATATTTTGTGGGTTAAAACACTTTAATAAGGCTTCAACTCTTTGTCCAATCCTTCCGTAACCAATAATTCCAATTTTACATTCCTCGATTTCTCTGCCAATTACTTTATGCCACATATCTTGATGATTGAGTCTTTTTAACAAGATTAGGATATTGGCAATAGTAAGCTCAGCGACTGAATTTGTAGGAGCATCAGCTGTTATAGCTACACTAATATTTCGAGCATTACATTCATCTAAATTGATTGAACTTGTTCCAACTCCTACCCTTGAAATCATTTTTAAACTGGTACATAAATCAAGTTGTTTTAAATCATATTTTTCAGTACCAGCAATTATAATTTCAGGTTGAAACTTAACTAATAAATTATCTATTTCATTCTGTGTATATTTTGATTTTTTACTATTGAAAATTACTTCATGATTTTCGATTTTTTCGCTAAATGGATATGTTGTGACAAGAATTCTCATCAATACTAATTAACTTGCTTTAAACTTTCAGCGATAAGATTAATTTGTTCTTGAAATAAAATTATATCAGTACTAAAGCCTATAAAATTATAGCCCTTAGCTTTTAAAGATTTAAATTTCTCAATATCAGGATGTGGCAAATGAAAGCCTATATTTTTTTTACTATTCAAACATAGTTTTTCAAATCTATCTAATGCTTCAATAAAATCATTGGATTCAAAATTACCCGGCTTACCAAGAGAAGAGCTAAGATCATATGGTCCGATTAATAAACCATAAACATTATCACTTTTTAAAAAACATTCTAAATTATTTATTGCTTCAATATGTTCAATTTGTAAAATAAGTTTAGTTTTATTAATTGTCTCATCTACATATTCTTTAAACTTATTTCCATGTCTTTGAGCTCTGAATAAACCTGTCCCTCTTGATCCTTGAGGTGGATAATAAACTGATTCAATTATACTATTTAAATCATTTTCGTTTTTAACCATGGGCAGAATTAGTCCATCTACTCCAAAATCAAGAATTTTTTTGATAGAAGAATTATTCAAATCATTCATTCTCACATAACATTCTTTCTTGTGAGCTTGAATAAATGAAACCAAATCGTAACACTCGCTTATACTCAATGCTGAATGCTCTAGATCAATAGTGAACCAATCATAAATATTTGATTCAATTATAATTTCAAGATTGATTTTATTGTATGAACAAATCCAAATTCCCTGTGTAAATTTTTTCATTCTTTGATTGATAACCTACTCATAATAAAAAAATATGTCCAAGTATTTATTCCAGTAACATTGCCTTGAGTAAATCCTAAAATAATAAAAATTAAAAAGATAAAAAGAGGATTTTTAATATTATGCTGTATCAAGATTTTTCTTAATAGATATACTATAGTTCCTAAGCCTAAAAAACCAAAGTAGATTAAAAACTTTAAAGTAAATGAATGATTTTTGTCAACTAAAACTTCAAGTGCAATATTATTTGATTCTAAATAGCTAGACAAGCCCAATTCATTAAATTTTTCTAAAATAATATTTTCAGTAGCTTCTTTAGCTTCAATACCAACTCCAAGCAAAGGGTATTGATTTAATACTTCGTATGTAATAAGAGCAGGAGCTATAATTCTCATTGTCAACGAATTGTCGAGACCAAATGAGGCTTGATTAATTCTTTCTTGCATAATATTTATTGAAATAATTGACAAAAAAACAAATAATAAGATATTTGAAAAGCTTGCAATTATTTTTTTTCTATTATCCTCATATAGATAATTAATAATAAAATAAATCGGTATTAGGGTAAAAATTACAGGGCTCCTAATAATTAAAAATGCAATAAAGAAAAATGCTATGTAAAATAAATTCTTTTGAGACAAATTAGTGGATAACCGCCAAAAAATTATTAGCAATGAAACAGTTTCACCCAAATAAGAAGGTTCTGATGTTAAAAATTTTGGACGGTAAAATAAATAATATAGAGAATCTCTATTAATTGTATCCAAATATGAATAATAAAAAGCATTTGGTGGATATAATGGCCTCATTATATCTTCCATCAATATTTTAAATGGAGTTAAGATCTCCAATAAGGCGCCTAGGAGAAAAAAAGATAAAGCAAGTAAGAAAAAATGTGAAAGAAAAACTTTATCATATTTTTTAAATTCCCAAAAGATTGCATAAGAAAAAATAATTGAAGTAAATATTTGAATAAAAGCGAGAACCTTTTCTTTAAATATTAAAGGGTCTTGAGCATTCGGGCCCCAAAAAATTGAAACGAAAAAGAATAAAATTAAAAGGATTATTGTATTGAATTTTCTATGAAAATATCTTGGTAAATGTATAAATGAAAAAATCAAGCCTATAAAAAAAGCAATAACAAAAGGTACTAATAAATCTTCTCCAGTAAATAATCTAAGCCTACTATGAATGCCTAAAAGAAAAAAAATCAACAACCCAAATCGAAGGATCATTCTGTTTTGGTAGATTTATAAATAATTGAGGATATTGAAATGAAGAAACCTAATAATACACCAATTAAAAACCAGATAAATCTCTGTGGATAAGAATGTTTTGCAGAAATAATTGGTGAATCTAAAGATTCAATTACAGGTGAAATTTTTATTTCATTCAACTTAGCCATTTCAACTTGCTGCAATAAAGTAATCATTACATTTTGAATAAATAGTTTTTCTTGCATCAAATTTTGATATAATAAAGTTAACTCAGGTGAATCAGTATAGTTTTTATTTTTTTCTAGAAAAGAAATAATTTTAGAATCAATATTATCAAGCTCCTCTTCTACAGATTGGACTCTTGTATTTAAATATTTTATCTCTTTAGACGATAAGTCTTTAATATTTGATGAACTAAATACTAAAACAAACTCTTTTATGTAATTTAAGATTTCAACTGAGAGCATTCTATTTTCTGTCTCTAAGGAAACTGTAATTAAGCCAGTTTTTAAATCTTCCTTAATAGAAATTCTTTTTTCAATAAGCTCTTTAACTGCAGCTTCTTGAATTTTCAGACTTGAATAATCATCTTTTAAAAAATTACCTAGTAAAGACTTTTTATCTAAACCCCAAAATGTAATCAATGATTTATTATCTATTGAGCTCCACAAATGATTAACAATTTGAATAGATAGTTTTTGAGATGATAAAATATCCTTTATATCCAACTCTAATCTATCATTAATATTTCCACTACTACCACTCAATATTGAATCAACAGAAAAAGATGATAATGAGTTAGTATCATTAATTTTGAAAAAGGAAATATTAGACATATATAGTTTTGACTGACTAAATGAAAAAATAAAAAAAAGACAACCAAGAAAGATTGAGAATTTTAAGATTTTTATTCTTTGAATTTTCATTAGACCCATAATGAAATTGATATCTAATTCATTATCTGCGTTGAATAATTGATTCATTTTTATATTTCTCTATTTTTAATTAAATATCAAAAATATTAATTTGTTTATTAATTTTTAGATGTTTTAATAATGCTAATATTAATATAAATCTTTCATATAAAACTAACTAAGAATATCTTTATCTTATTTTAGGGCCCATAGCTCAATTGGTTAGAGCAACGGACTCATAATCCGCAGGTTCGGGGTTCAAGTCCCTGTGGGCCCACTTATGAGCAGCCATTCATATATAAGAAATAAAAAAAATGATAATATCTTCATAAATATTAATGGAGAACTCATTCTTAAAAAAGATGCTAAAATCTCTGTTTTTGATAGTGGTTTTCTTTTAGGTGATGGAGTTTGGGAAGGAATTAGACTACATAACTCATCTCTGGTATTCATTGAAGAACATTTAGAAAGGCTTTTTAATAGCGCTAAAGGAATTTCATTAGAAATTCCCTTATCAAAAAAAGAAATTATTCAGCAAATAAATAAATCTTTATCCATTAATCAAATGATTGATGATATTCATATTCGTCTTATAATAACTAGAGGAGATAAAATTACACCTTACCAGAATCCTAATGCCAATTTAGGCCCAATCAATTTTGTTATAATTCCAGAACACAAAAAAGCAGATCCTAATATATACATAAATGGAATTAATATTGGTAGAGTTCCAAATGTTAGACCAAATAATAATATTTTAAGTCCACAATTTAATACTTTAAGCAAATTAAATTGTATCTTAGCTAGCATAGAAGCAAATAATCTAGGTTATGACGAGGGAATTATGAATGACATAAATGGGAATATAAGCACTTGTAATTCAACAAATTTATTTTTTATTAAAAATAATCGAGTAATTACGTCAACCAGTAAATATTGTTTAAATGGTATTACAAGAGGTAAGGTAATTGAAGTTTGTAATGAAAATAACATTGATTGCCAAGAAATAGATTTCAAATTTAAAGATATTAGAGATTGCCAAGAGGCATTTGTAACAGGAACATTTGGAGGCATTATTCCTGTATCTAACCTTGAGTCGAAAAAATTAAATTCAACCATTAAAACTTCGTTAACAAATAAAATTAGAATAATGTATAATCAAAAAATAATAAACTATATAACTAAAGTATGAAAATTGCTTGTTGGTCAGGTCCTAGAAATATTTCAACCGCATTGATGAGATCTTGGTCTTCAAGAAATGATACATTTATTTCAGATGAGCCATTATATGCTTCATATCTTAAATCAAAAAAAATTAAACATCCAATGCATGAAGAAATTATTTCAAAACATGAAAGTGATTACAAAAAAATAATAAAGAATATCACTGGTAGTATTCCAAAAAGAAAAGTGATTTGGTATCAAAAACATATGGCTCATCATATAAAAGAAAATGAATCTTTAGATTGGATAAATTCATTTAGAAACTGTTTACTTATTAGAGAACCTAAATATGTAATTAGTTCTTACATTAAAAAAAATAAGTTGAATTCAATTTTAGAGCTTGGTTACTATCAACAAAATATAATTTTAAATTATTTAATTGAAAATGAAATGGAATTTATAGTTATAGATTCACATAGTTTCCTAAACAACCCCCAGAAATATCTTTCTTTATGGTGCGAAAAACTTAATATAGAATTTTCAAAAGAAATGCTAAAGTGGGAAAAAAAAATATATAAATTCGATGGAATTTGGGCAAAACATTGGTATAAAAATGTAATTAATTCAGATAAATTTTTTAAACCAAAATCAAAAATTGAAAAAATACCAAAAAAATATAATGATATTCTACAAGACAGTAATTCTTACTATAGCAAATTAAAAAAATATGAACTATCTTTTTGTAAATGAATCCACTACAAGACAAATTACATGTATACCTTAGTAAAAATCCTAATATAGGATTTATTGTTTACGAGGTTATACGTAAAATTAAAAGATTAAAAAATAGATCAGAACTTGATAATTTTCATAGATTAAAAAAACTTGGATTTAATCCTCAATCAATTTTTGATGTTGGTGCGAATAGAGGAGAATGGAGTAAAAATTTAATTGAAATTTTTAAGGATTCTAATTTTTTCCTTTTTGAGCCGCAAGTCGAGATGGAGCCATTCTTAAAAAGGTTTACTGATAACAATAAAGGTTCAAAGTATTTTATAACAGCTTTAGGAGAGTCAGAAAAAACAGAAGAGATTGGAATTTGGCCGGGATACTACGGCACCACGTTCTTGCATGATAATTTGAATCTTGAAAAAAGAAAAATAAATATTCAATCAATTAATTTTTTACTAGAAAACAATCTAGTCCCAATACCAGATATTTTAAAAATGGATGTTCAAGGATTTGAAATGGATATTCTTAGAGGATCAACTAGTTGTTTTAACAAAACTGAAATTATTATATTGGAAACTTACCTATATAGTTTTTTGAGCAATCAACCAATTTTCTCTGAAATTGTAAGCTATATGTATGATAATGGTTACGTAATATTTGACTTTGAACCGTTTAATCGCAATAAGGGAACAAAAATGTTGAGATATTTTGATACTATTTTTATCAAAAAAGATAGCTCAATAAGAAAAAAGGCATTTTAAATTTCTACAAATTCAAAGTTTTTAATTTTATTGAATTGTTCTTCCGTTGAAAGCTTAACGTTTGTTTCTATGCCGCTTGTTCTTTTGGCATGATCTCTAAAAACTGATTCAGGTTCTCTAGATATAAAACCGTACTTATCAGCAATATCCTTTCTCAAGAAAAAACAATTTACTCCATTACTTTCAACACCTAAAAGTATATAGCCTTTTGTATGTGCTAATTTTGTTAAAGCAGTCAAAGAAGCGCCATGATACCAACAGGAAAATCTAGGTGGATGTGCGAAATCTGAAACATTAAACTTTTTATCATAGGGAACAGTAATAGAGCGCAATCCAAATGATGCATTATACTCCATTATTACGACTCTTGTGCTCAAGCAGTCTATTTTGTCCCAGAACCAATAATCATTTCCATCAATATCAATAGATAAATATTCAATTTCCTTTTCTGATATATGATTTTTAATGATTTTGTTTATATTATCTCTATCTATCCATTTTTGTATTGCAATATTGGAAGATTTTAATTGGTTTTGATTAAAATTATTAAATGCGCTAACGTTCCATTTACCTCCATCTATCAAAAGACCTTCAAAATTTCTTCTGGTAATCATATATAAGGAGTTATTTTCAGTGTGCCCAAAACCTATTTCAACAAATTTTCTATTTTTAACACCTATAACTTCAAAAATAAAATCTAAGATACCATCTTCGCCATTTTGAGAAAATAATGATAGTTCATAATCATTAATATTTTTATTTGCAATAGAGACTGGTTTATGAGAAAGAGCCTGCTTGTGTTTCTTTTTAGCTTTTTTAAACCTATAGTGATTTAGTAAAAAATTATCCCATGGTATAAAAAGCATAAGAAATTCTGAATACCTACCCATTAAAATTAAATTGATATATTTTTTAATTGTTAAGAACATTTTGTATTATAATAAATTATCATATATGATAAAATATTAACTTATGAAAACAATATTAAAGCTTTGGTCTCAACCTGAATGGGTTAAGTGGATAATTTATTTTATGATAATATACCTTCTTTTTTTAATAAAAGAGGCTTTTGCCATTGTTCTGTGGTTTCTTTTCTGTATTATTCTATATTATATCATTTTCGCACAAAACATTTTTAAAACAAGGACTTATTATGAAAAAGAAAATTAATATTTTATTATTACTAACATTTATTCTTTGGTCTTGTGAAAAGGAAAATTCAAATGTTAGGCCTCATGGTTCTCAATACAAATTACCAGAACTAACAAGAAATAATGAGTTAATAGGTAGTTTAAATAAAAATAGATCTTCTTATAGGGTTTCATTTTATGATATCAATATAGATTTCGATATTGAAAATAGATCTCTTAATGGTTTTGTTAATATAAAAGCTCAAAGTTTAAAAGATATAAATCAAATTCAAGTCGATTTGGCCGAAAATTTAAATATTGAAAATATAATTTTTGAAAATAAAAAAGTGAACTTTTCAAGAGAATTAGATGCTGTTTTAATTGAATTTCCAAATACTATAAAAAAGGATAGTTTTTTTCAGTTTACCGTTAATTATAATGGTGTTCCTCAAAGCGCAGATAACCCACCCTGGGCAGGAGGATTTACGTGGTCAATTGATAAAGATGGAAGAGACTGGGTAGCAGTATCATGCGAAGGTGAAGGAGCTAGAATTTGGTGGCCAAATAAAGATCATATTACAGCGGAAGGCGATAGCGTAAGAATGGTTTATACTGTCCCATCAAACTTAGTTGCTGTTGGGAATGGTAAATTAAGAAGTATTAGTTCAAAAGATGGTAAATCCTCTTATGAATGGTTTGTAAAAAATCCAATTAATAATTATAACATATCAGTGCAGATAGGAAATTATGTTACAGTTCAAGATACATTTCAAAAAGATAATACTATACATTATATGGATCATTATGTTTTAGACTATAATGAGGAATTAGCATCTAATTATTTCCCCCAATCAAAAGAGGTAATTAGATTTTATGAAAAATACTTCGGAGATTATCAATGGTATGATGATGGTTATAAGCTAGTTGAAGTACCATATTTAGGAATGGAGCATCAATCAGCTGTTACATATGGTAATGGTTTCAGTATATATAATGGAGTAAGAAGTAAAAGTTGGCCAATGTATGGTGTTATGGACCCTTTAATTATTCATGAGACTGGGCACGAATGGTTTGGGAATAGCGTTACTGCTTCTGACCCAACACACATTTGGATTCATGAAGGATTGCAAGTCTATTCTGAAGCTCTATATTTTGAAGATAAATTTAATAGTTATGCTGTGGGAGTGCATTACTTAAATACATTGAAAAATAGAATTGCAAATGAAATTCCTATTGTTGGACGAGAAAATGAGAATCATTGGGCTCTACATGGAGATACATATATGAAAGGTGCATGGATAATGCACACTCTCAGAAGTGTCATCAATAATGATAAAATATGGTTTGAAATATTAAAAGAGTTTATGATTGAAAATGCTAAAGGTTTTGCAAATACAAGAAATTTCTTTGATAAAGTTTATGAAAAGACTGGTATTAATTACTGGTATTTTGCTGAGCAATATTTTTATACTCCTAATCAACCAGAATTAGAATATTATCAGACTCATGACAAGTTCCATTTTAAATGGAATAATGTAAATGAAAATTTTAAAATGCCTCTTGATTTACTTGTGAATGGAGCAATAAAAAGGGTTACCCCATCACAGAATTTTAAATCTTTTAATATTGAAAAACATTCACAAATTGAAGTTATGGACTGGAAATTTTATGTTAGCGCTAAAAATAAAAGTGAATAAATGCTTAATATTTATTTTTTTATCTTTATTGACTATCAATAATTATTTAACAGCTCAAGATAAAGATATATTTTTAACATTTCAGTCCAATCCTCATGAAAGTGGGTATTGGTGGAATGAAAATAATAATTATGGTGTCTCTTTAGAAGGGCTTAGCTTATCAGGTAATATTAATATTTCAACAGAAAGAGTAAGCTATCATGTAAGGTTTTTTGGAAACAATAATTTAGAAAAACTATATTTAAATGAAGCTTTCATTAGAATACATCTAAATGAAAAATCCTTTATTAAAATTGGAAAGTACTATAAAGACTTTAGTAGCTATTTTAATGACGAGTTAAGTTCAGGTCATATGATTATCAGTAATAACGCTCAAACAATGCCAAAAATTGGTTTTGTCTCTAATTTCAAATTAGAAAAATTTATGAAACTTAGTTTTGATTATGGCATATCTCATGGACAGTTTAAAAAAGAAGGTTTTTATTTAGATGCTCCTTTTCTTCACGAAAAGTTTTTTTATATGAATATTGCATTAGATAAAAAAAGAAATTTAAGTATGGGGCTTGTTCATGAAGCTATTTGGAGTGGATCAACTCCAGAATTAGGTAAGCTTCCTAGTAGTTTTAGTGATTTTTTAAAAGTGGTTATTTCTGCCGATGGACCACACCTAGAAGGTGAACCGCACCCAAATGCTCTTGGAAGTCATATTGGTATATGGGATTTTATGTATGAAAAAAATTTTGATAATCATCGCTCACTCAAATTTTACTATCAGCATTATTTTGAAGATACAAGCAGTTTAAGATTTGCTAATAAAACAGATGGTTTATGGGGTTTCGAAATACAAAACTTAAATTCAAGTATTTTATTAGAATACTTAAATACAACCAATGCTTGGCTAGATCCGCCCTATCAAAGAGATTACTATTATTGGAATTATCAATATAAGCTAGGATGGTCATATGAACAAAAAGCTTTAGGAAATCCTTTGGTAAAAGCATTTAAGCTGGGAGAGTTTTTACATCTTGGCGCAAAGGGAGAAATACTTAATACTAATTATCAAATTAAAGTATTAAGAAAGATAAATGAAAATGATAAATTAAAATATAAACTATCATTAGGCAGACAGATTAATGATAGATTATTATTCAATATTTTTACAATGAATAGTGATCATTCAACTTATTTTGGTATTTCTTTTTCTACCTTTTTTAATTAATAATAGATTATATTTAACAAATGATTATTTGGTTAACAGGACAACCTGGAAGTGGAAAAACTACTTTAGCAAATGAATTATTATCAAAAATTCAATCTGAAAATTCTCAAAAAAAATTAATTAATATTGATGGAGATGATTTGAGAAATATTAGCAAAAATCAAGATTATTCTAAAGAAGGTAGAATTAAAAATATATCTACTGCTATTGCAATTATGAGATTTCTCTGTAATAAAAATCATATTTGTGTTATATCTATTGTTGCTCCATACAAATTTTTAAGAGATGAATTAAAAAGTGAATTCCCTTTCCTAGAAGTATATCTACATACTACCGAAATAAGAGGAAGAGAAGATTATTTTGCAAAGGATTATGAAATACCAACAGACCCAAATACATTATCAATTGATACTGGTAAATTAACAATTAAGGAAAGTACAAATGAAATACTCAATGTTTATCGGAAGATGGCAACCTTGGCATAAAGGTCATAGATGGTTAATTGACCAAAGACTAAATAAAGGGAAAAATGTTTTAATATGCGTGAGAGAGGTAAGCAAGGACGATAAAAATCCTTACAACCCTTCAGATGTGAAAAAAAATGTTGAAAAAGAATTGCAAGATTTAATTGATTTAAAGAGAGTAAAAGTAATTATTATTCCGGATATAGAATCAGTTAACTATGGTCGTGGAGTAGGATATGATATTATTGAACATGTCCCTCCATCTGATATTGGTCAAATTTCTGCAACTAAAATTAGAGAAGAATTATTTAGAAAGTAAATCTTCAATTTCTTTGGTTGTAACTGAAGCTGTACCAACCTTATCTACAACAATAGCAGCTGCAGCATTAGCAAATTTGGAAGAAAATTCTATATCTTTAGTTTTAGCATACGCAATAGAAAAAGCTGCAATAACAGTATCACCTGCTCCAGTTACATCAGGACTATCAACATGGTGTGCATCAATTTTTTTAACAAAATTATCTTTTCCAACAATTATCATTCCTTTACTGCCTCTCTTTGCAACTATATAATCAAACTCATTTATATTAACTAATTCATTGCAAGCATTTATAATCGATTTTTCATCTTTTATATCAATATTTGATGCTGTATTAAGTTCATTTAAATTTGGTGTAATAATATTTGCTCCAGCATATTGCGTAAAGTCTTCTTTTTTAGGATCCACGACTACTGGAATTTTTGTATCATCTATTCTAAAAAACTTGAGAACACCTTTATTATAATCTGATAATATTATAACATCATAATGATTATATTTCATTTTTAAATTATGATTCGGATTCCAATCAATTATTTTCTCTTTATCAAGCCGTGCAACCTGAACTCCGTTGGAGAATATCCTTTGTTTTAATGTTGTGTTGTGATTTTTAATAATTTCTAAATGGCTTGTATCTATTTTTTGGTTGTTTAAAATCGAAATCAATTTTTCTCCCCAAATATCATCTCCTACAACTCCCAAACATGTTACATTCGCACCCATTGCACTCAGATTCATTGCTACATTACCTGCTCCTCCCGGTATTGAGTATTCTTCTTTTGGAACAACAACAGGTACAGGGGCTTCATGAGACATTCTACTTGACTCTCCTATGATATAATGGTCTATCATAAAATCCCCAATTAATAAAACTTTGATATCTGAAAATTCAAACTTCATTCTACCTTTCCTTGATTTTCAACTTCTTTTTGTTTTTTCTTTAATTCAGTATTGTCAATTAAATATTTTTTGTTAATAACATTAAATTTCTTGTCAAATGAATATACCAAAGGAACACCCGTTGGTATATTAATTCCTATAATTTCATCTTCAGATAAGTTATCTAATATTTTGACAATTCCTCTTAAAGAATTACTATGTGCAACTATAAGATGATTTGTATTAAAGCAAAAATTGTTTTTTTTATATGTTTTCCAAAATGGTAACAACCTTTCAATAACCATTTTGAGACTTTCTCCAGATGGTAATTTTTTTCTGTCAATAAAATTAAATTTATTGACAAATTTTGGATGTCTTTTATCATCTTCAGATAGCATTGGTGGAGGGACATCAAAGCTTCTTCTCCATATCTTTACTTGCTTCTCCCCATACTTCTTAGATGTTTCAGATTTATTTAAACCTTGGAGAGCTCCATAATGCCTTTCATTCAATCTCCAATCAACTTTTCGCTTTATTTCTTTTATAAGTAGAGAATTTATGTTATCAATAATAATATCAGCTGTTAATTTTGCCCGAATCAAAGTAGATGTTGTTATGGAATCAATAGGAATATTTAGTTGGTTGATTTTTTCAGCAGAAAACATTGCCTCATTTATTCCATTTTCTGTTAAACCCACATCTTCCCAGCCTGTGAATCTATTTTCAAGATTCCATTGGCTTTCACCATGACGTAAAAGGATAAGTTTCATTAATTATTATTATCAACAAGAATTAATATGGCAGCAATATTTGCCAATGTTGAAGAAAAATCAGCTACAAATTGAGTAATATCAAATTCTGATGGGTTAGGATCGACTGGTATAAATACTGAGTCGCCCGGGAATATTCTTTTCAATCTACCATTAAACAGATTTACTTTTTCAATTTCACCATTGGATCTTATAACATATACTTGTTTTTTTAAAGAATTAGGTTTAAATCCACCAGCTAATTCCACGGCATTAGCAAGAGTCATTCCTTTAGAATAAGCTACTAATCCAGGACTGTATACGTTACCATCAACTTTTACGACATTTGATTTGCGAAGAACTGTAATGATACTTTCGTTTGTAATCTTAAAATCTTCATTAACATCTTTTACTATTTCTCTCTCATCAATAATGTCACCATTTAAATCTAATCTCTGAAATAATTGGGTCACTATTACACTTTCCATTGATCCAAAAGCGGTCAAACCTTCCGCAAGCTTAATCGCATCGCTCATTCTAGTATCACTTTCCAATGGGAAGGTACCCGGCTTATTTACTTCTCCATCAATTGTAAATATAAAAGGATTATCATAATTTGGATTTTCATAAACAAAAATCCTATCACCAACTTCTAAAATGAAAGTATCTGAATCTTTATAATTCACAACATATTCTTGAGAGTAAAATTGATTTTCATCTAACCTAAGAATTTGAATATCATCCCTTATAGTTTTACGAAAAATAGGATCTTTAAAACCGCCTGCTGCATTAAGAACATCTTTCAAAGTTGAACTATTTACTGGATATGCTCCAGGTTCTGAAACCCTACCAAAAACAAAAACATCAGTATCATTATCTGCAACTTTTACAATTCTAACTTCTGATCCGTTGTTTAAAAAAATATTTTTAGAACTATCCAAATTAATTAATCTTCCAGATTTTGTATTGTCATCTGAAAGTCTTTGGCTTGGAGGAACAATATCTCTTATTACAGCTTTCTTACTTGATAAGGCTGTTACCCCACCAGCAAAATCAATCAAATCGAAAAG
>MDTA01086753.1_pt1 | contig 24972 bp, 33 predicted proteins | sample 811151 | NCBI WGS metagenome assembly MDTA01 (sample SAMN05326648, study PRJNA326480) | marine metagenome | isolation source: seawater | place: Indian Ocean: South | collected 2010
AATAAATGAACTTAAAGACTTTGTATTAGATAAAGCTAAAAAAATTTCAAAAAAATCATCAATAACTTTAAAAATTGGTAAAGAAGCTTTTTATAAACAATTAGATATGAAACTTTCGGATGCTTATGATTATGCATCAAAGGTAATGGTTCAAAATATGCTTAAACTTGATGCCAAAGAGGGCATTGATGCTTTTATTGATAAAAGAGAACCAAAATGGAAAGATAGATAATTTTAAGCAAAGGGTTAAAATTGATTACTGAAATTAAAAACAAAAAAATCTTCACAAATGATGTAGGTTATCCTTTTGATAAAAAAAAACCCAATATCATCCTTTTGCATGGCAGCGGTCAATCTCATGTTGTGTGGTCTTTAACTGATCAATTTCTAGCTGATCAAGGTTTTAATGTTTTTACTTTAGACCTTCCAGGACATGGAAATTCAGAGGGACCTAGTCTAAAATCAATAGAAGAAATATCGAATTGGTTAAATGATTTTGTTGAACATTTTGGAATAGAAAAAACTACTCTTATAGCTCATTCTCAAGGATGTTTAGAAGCCCTTGAATATACTAAAAATTTTCCAAAAAAAATTGAAAAAATAGTTTTTATTGCTGGATCTTATGTAATACCTGTCAACAAAAGTTTAATAAATCTTGCACTATCTGGAGATATGGAAGCCTTGAATCTAATGATGAAATGGGGATACGGATACTCAAAACAGTTTATAGGTGGTAATCCTCTACAAAAAATTCTTAACTCAGCAAGAGAGGTAAGAGAAGTGCTGGCTGTAGACTTAATAGCTTGTAACGAATACAAAAATGGTGCTGATGCGGTAAAAAGTATATCGTGTCCAACGTTTTTTATTTTTGGTGAAATTGATAAGATGATCAAATTAGAATCAGGAGAAAAATTTGCAAAAATGATCAAAAATTCTCAAGTTCATGTTATTAAGAATTGTGGACACATGATTATTTTAGAAAATGCTTTTGAGATGAGAGAAAAGATTTTAGAATTTTTAAAAAAATGAAAAATTTTTATATAAGCAAATCACGAAGAGTAAGATCTACACCTTTTACAAAAAAAATAGAGGAGCAGGGTGTTAAAAATTACACAGTGTATAATCATATGTTACTACCAACTACCTTTTCTAATTTTGATGACGAATATTTACATTTAAAAAAGGACGTCCAAGTTTGGGATGTTTCAGTTCAAAGAGAAATTGAAATTTCAGGTAATGATGCACATCAACTTGTACAATTGATGACATGCAGGGATCTATCTGAAACGAAAGTAGGTAACTGCTATTATGTTCCATTAATTGATTCTAATGGTGGTATGGTTAATGATCCATTAATTTATAAAGTAGAGAGCAATATTTGGAGAGTATGTATAGCTGACTCAGATGTGTTGCTATATGCAAAAGGGATTGCAGCTGGAAAAAATCTTAGTGTTAAAATTTTTGAAGCAAATATTGACACTTTAGCTGTTCAAGGACCTAAATCATTCAAATTAATGGAAGATATTTTTGGAAATTCAATTACTAAATTAAAATTTTTTAAATACGATTTCTTTAAATTTAAAAATAATAAATTTCTTATCTCAAGATCAGGATATTCAAAACAGGGTGGCTACGAAATTCATATAAATGATACAAAAGCTGGTTTAGAATTATATGATCATTTCTTCGATGTTGGAAAAAAATATAACATTAAACCTGGTGCTCCAAATCAAGCTGAAAGAATTGAGGGGGGCTTATTGTCGTATGGAAATGATATGCTTATAAGTGATAATCCTTTTGAATGTGGTTTTGATAAATTAGTTCACTTAAATTCCAATGTTGAATTTTTAGGAAAAAATAGTTTAAAAAAGATTTGGGACAAAGGCATTGACAAAAAATTAATGGGTGTAAAGATAAATTCAGATACAATAGATTTAAACAGTTTAAGCGCTAATCAAGTCTATTTTTTGAGCAATGACAAAGAAGAATCAATTGGTGAGCTTAGATCTGCAGCCTATTCTCCAACATTTAAAAAGATAGTTGGTATAGCTATGATAAAAAAAGACTATTTTAAAGAAAAAAAGAATTTTTATATTAATATAAACAACAAAAGAGTAGAAGGTGAAATTTGTAATTTACCAATAGTTTAATATGAAAAAAGCAAAAATATATATACCGTCAAAAACTGCCATGCAATCAGGTAGAGGAAAACAAAAGAATTGGATTTTAGAATTTATTACAAAAGATAGCAAAATTAATCCTTTAATGGGTTGGGAGTCTTCTACCGATACTCTAGGTGAAGTTGTTTTGAAATTTTCAACTAAAGAAAAAGCTATCGAATATGCTGAAAAAAATTCTATATCTTATGAAGTCATTGATCCAAAAAAAAAGAATTTGTAATTAAGTCGTATGCAGATAATTTTTTGAAAAATTAGTTATGTGGAGAAGTTTTTTTAAAGATAAAAAATGGTTTTATTGGTCTTATGGAGGAGGTTTTTTTATTTTACTTCTTCTCGTTACCCAAACTTATTTAGATGTACTTTTTAACAGCTGGTATAAAGATTTCTATGACATTCTACAAACTGCAGAAGATCGTGATATATCTGAATTTTGGCAGTCTATAAAAAAATTTTTGTATATTGCTCTTCCTTATGTAACAATTTTTGCTTTTACAAACTGGTTTACAAGATTATGGGCTTTTAGATGGAGAGAAGCAATGACTTTCTCTTACATGCCGTACTGGAGAGCTACTGAAGCAAAAGTTGAGGGATCCTCTCAAAGAATACAAGAAGATTGTATGAATTTTGCTAAAATTGTTGAGTCAATAGGTCTTCAAGTTGTTAAAGCGATTATGACCTTAATTGCTTTTATTCCAATTTTATGGGTTTTATCCTCTAATGTTACTGTTCCTTTTTTAGACAATGTCTCTGGGTCTTTAGTGTGGGTTGCTTTAATTTTAAGTTTAGGTGGAATAATAATTAGTTGGTTAGTTGGTATTAAATTACCAGGCTTAGAATATAACAATCAAAAAGTTGAAGCAGCTTTTAGAAAAGAACTAGTATATGGAGAAGATGATAGAAAAAATTATGTTCAAGCTCCTACTATTTTGCAATTATTTACTGGTATTAAATTTAATTATCATAGATTATTTTTACATTATGGATATTTTGATTTATGGGCCATTTGGTACCGACAGTTATTTGTGATCGTCCCTTTTTTAATAATGGCTCCAGGTTTGTTTACAGCAGCATTCACACTTGGGGTAATGATGCAAGTTGTGAATGCCTTTGGTGAAGTAAAAGATGCATTTTCAGTTTTCTTATATAATTGGACAAGAATAACGGAGTTAAGATATATACATAAGCGTTTAATGGAATTTGAAACAGCAATCAATTACGATAGAAAATCGTTGAGAAAACCAAGAAAATCTGATGTAAGAGCCTGATGGAGCTCTATCTAAAACTTTTTGATGTTCTTTTTCCTGTATTTTTTATTATAGGAGTAGGTTATTATCTTGGTGTAAAAGATACAAAATTTGACACCAAATTCATTACTAATTTTGCTGGCAATATAGGAACACCAGCTATGATTTTTTACACTATTACTACTACAGGTGTCACTTTAGCTGTATTTATTGAATATTTTATATATGCTTTAGTAATAATTGGTGGCTTTTCCATAGTAGGCTTACTCTTTTTGTTTGCTTTTAAAAAAGATGTTATAAGCGAACTTCCTCCATTGATTTTACCAAATACTGGTAATATGGGTGTTCCAATATGTTTATTCGCATACGGAACCGCAGGATTAGGAGTGGCTTCAGCCATAGCATCAGTTATTATTTTATTACATTTTACGGTAGGAGTGCTTTTGGCTAAAAAAAGTTTTTCTTTAGAAATTCTAATTAAAAACGTACCAATTTATGGAATAATTGTTTCTATTATTTTTTTATACTTTGAATGGGATGTTCCAGGTTTTTTAGAGAATACAACATTTCTTTTAACATACACAACAATTTTTCTTGTTTTGATGTCATTAGGTGTTGCACTTTCAAGATTTAAAGTTATTTCTTGGACACAAGCTTCAATACTTGGTGCTGTTAGAGTTGTAATTGGTCCTATAATAGGACTTACTCTTATACGTTATCTCGATTTAACAGGTTTTGCCGCTGGTGTTTTACTTATTCAATCCTCGATGCCCAGTGCAGTTTTAACTTATTTGGTAGGCTCAATGTATTCTGAAAGAAGGGTAGTGGACAGTGTAGCGAGTGTAATTGTTACATCTACAATCATGTCTTTAATAACAGTTCCAATTGTTGTTTTTTATAGTTTAAAATTTTTTCAATAAATACAATAACTTAAACAAATTAATTAAAGTTAATTATTAATATATAAGTCAGTATTATTTACTTAAATATAAGAAAACTCAAAAAAACATTGATAAATAACACTAATTTAAGCTTTAAAAAAAATAATAAATTAAAAAAAAGAGAAAAAATTGAGGAAAATCAACAATTAGATATGGCAAAATATAAAATGAGCTCAAATTACTGTTTAATATCAACGTATTTAGAGGACTTAAACATGCTGCAACACAACAATTCTAGAAGCATTGCAGTTAAGGAATATACCGTTTAAACGGCCATAGATAGCGTTTTTTTTACGATTTTGTATTGAGCAGTACAACTATGTGGCGAATATAAAAAAATTACAAAATTATAAGATGAATCGTCTAAAACTCCCGTCAAATATGAATTCTAGAGCTTTATACCTTCCTTTTTAAGTAGTATTTTTTTAGTTTTGATACCTCCTTTGCCAGAGTATCCACCTATAGACCTATCAGATCTGATCACTCTATGACATGGTATACGAGGAGGATAGGGGTTCTTACCTATTGCATTCGCTACAGCACGGACAGCTAGTGGCTTTCCAATGGCTTTAGCTACTTCTGAATAGGTTTTTGTCCTTCCTTTTGGTATTTTTTCTAAAAATTTCCACACTTTTACTTGAAATTTTGTACCTTTTAGTTTCATTAATCAACGATTAGGTAAATTGTAAAAGAAATACCTATTAATAAACTTGTTATTAGGCTTAAAGCTATCATTTTTTTTCCTTTTAAGCTTGAATTAGTCCAAAAGTAAGAAATAGCATACACTAAAGCTATGAATATTACTAAAGGAAGGATAAATTTGATCATTTTATACTCTTAAATATTCAATGTTTACGGGCGTTTTGGCTTGACTTGTTAAAATTTGAAAATTGCTTAGAACCCTTATTTGGCCCCACAAATATGAGTGTCCATGCTACGTTATTTTTAGGAATCGTTAAACTATGTGTATCTGATGCCTTTCTAAGCCCTATATAGCCTGGACCCCGCCAAAATCGACCTTTTTTTGTAGTTTCCCAATACCCACCTTTTAGAACTATCGTCAAATAAGACCAATAATGATCGTGTAAATCTCCTAAATCACTTTTAAGTATCTTGTGAAGGAAGATATTAAATGGAAACCACTTAGGCCTTTTACGAAATAATAAATAATATCTTATCATGAACGGTTTAGCCTTATCGTAATCAGGCCAACTTGGTCCACGGTCCAAAAGCAATCTTTTTCGACTCTCAAACATGACTTATTTTATACTCTTGACACTAGAATTCATCTGATATATTACTATCGATAATTAATGGTTATCAATAGTAATACATAGATAAATATGAAAAATCTAATAACTGATATTAAAGCTCTACAAGAAGAAACATTAAAAAATTTACAAAGTTCTAAAGCTATCAATACTGTAAGAGCTTATAAATCTGACTTTAAAGATTTTGGATTATTTTGTGTAAAAAATAGTTTTAAAAACTTACCATCAGAACCTAAGATAGTATCTTTATATTTAACTCATTTGGCTTCGAAAGACGTTAAATTAAGTACTATTAAACGAAGATTGGTGTCTATAGGTGTAATTCATAAGATAAAAGGTCATTATTTGGATACTAAACATCCAATTATAGTTGAAAATCTTTTAGGAATTAAAAGAAGGAAAGGTACAATTCAAAAGGGAAAAAAACCTATATTAATCAATAATTTAAAAGAAATACTTAAGGTAATAGATCAGGAAAATTGTGAAGATATCAAAAAATTAAGAGATAAATCGATACTATTAATAGGTTTTGCAGGTGGGTTTAGAAGAAACGAAATAGTCTCTTTAGATTATGAAGATTTGGATTTTGTATATGAAGGGTTAAAAATAAATATAAAAAGATCTAAAACAGATCAATTTGGAGAGGGAACTATTAAAGCTATACCATATTTTGAAAACAATGTTTACTGCCCGGTAACAACTATTAAAAGATGGCTTAATATATCTAAAATTACTAAAGGAGCCCTATTTAGACGTTTCTCAAAAGGATCAAAGATTACATCTGGCAGATTATCAGATCAAACCGTAGCCCTATTAATAAAGAAATACTTATCGAAAACAGGCATTGATAGTAAAAATTATTCAGGTCATAGCCTGAGATCAGGATTTGCGACCTCTGCTGCAGAGTCCGGAGCAGAAGAAAGAAGCATTATGGCTATGACAGGACACAAATCAACAGAAATGGTAAGAAGATATATTAAAGAAGCTAATTTATTTAAAAATAATGCACTTAATAAAATCAAATTGTAATTATTTATCTCTTTGATTTGAATGAACGAAAATTAAATCCCCATGTAACCAATTAATTAAATGATAATTTTTTTTAATTAAAAAATTATATAAATCTGATTTTATTACATTGTTAAAATTATTGTTTCTAAAATGAAGATTTTTCATTGATAAATCTAAGAACTCAATATTAATGACTTTAGGAAGAAATAAATTAAAATCCAAACCTTCTAAAACGTGAAGTTCATGACCTTCAACATCTATATTTAAAAAATCAATTGTTTTAATATTTGTTAAACCTAAAACATAATTTAATGTAGTAACTTTAATATCTTTTATTTTTGAAACTTTTGCTTTTTGAGCTTTAGAAACATTTTCTTCTAAAGTATTAATTGGTGATTTAGGATGATAAAAAAAAAGTTTTTTATTTTCCTCCTTAGAAGAAATCGCAAAATTAAAATTATAGTCCTTAGGTCTAGCACTCCTAAATAATTCAATATTTTCTTCATCTAGGTCTATATTTAAACCCCTCCACCCTCTTTTATGTAATAGAAAAGTATTATTGTTTGAAACGGGATTTTGAGCGCCTACATCAACATAAATTCCGTCATTTTTTTCCTTAAAAAAGTAATCAATTATAAGATCGACACCATTAAAAGAATAACTAGTTTTTTTTGAGAAAAAAAACTTTTTTTTTAAACTTAGAAAATTAATAATCTTTTTAAACATTATTTCAATAAAGTTAGATAGAAAATTTTAATTTTACACGAAATTAAACTTAGATAATAATTTATATTTTTTTTAGGATCTTTTAATGGAGCTAAAAATTTTGTGTTAGTTAAGAGATAAAATTTTTTGAAAAATTTTATAGAAAAACCCCATTTTTTTAAAAAAATATTATCTCCCCTATTTTGAGTAACGTTTTTGTTTTTTCTTGTTGTAAGAGATCCAAAATGATAAACTTTAAAATTGTTTAAACCTTTAAACAAACGTACTCCATTAGTCCACAATTTCATGTTAAAATCTGGGTCTGAACCTATTCCAGGGTTAAATTCCTCACTAAAACCAGATACTTTATTCCACATATCTTTATGAACGCATAATGGTGACCAGTGTGTTCCTTGATGATCATAAAAATTTAAAGAGTTGAAATTCTTTAAAAGTTTAGTTTCATCAAAAGACTTATAATCTTTGCCACAATCAAATTGTATATGTCCAGAATTTCGCTCTATTAATGAACAAGAAAAATAAAATTTATTATCTTTTAATTTTGAAATTTCCTTATTTAGTTCAGTATCCCAATTCGGACAAAAATATACATCATCGTGAGAATAAATAATAAAATTAAATTTTGCTAATTTTACTGCATTATTTATAGCTGTACATAGCCCAACATTTATATTTGAATAACTATATTTAATACCTAAATCATCAAGATACTCTCTAGTATTATCCTTGTCTTCATTAACATGTACAATAATTTCATGGTTTATTTTTGAATTTTTTTTGAGACTATCGATACAAATCTTTAAATAATTTAAATTATTAAATGTAGGTATGGCTATTGAAAACATTATTTATGCCACAAGTATTTGGAATTATTTTTTGTTTCGAAAATTTGATCAATAATATAATTTGCTACTAAATTGGAATTAAAATATTTCATATATTTTTCTTTGCCTTTTTTACCAATCATTTTTCTTAGCTTTTCATCATTTGATATCCTTAAAATCTTTTCTGATAAGTCATTTATATTTTTGTAGAAAACCATTTCTTTTTCATTAAAAAAGTCTTTATATTGAGTTTTTTCATCTATTAAACACACCAAACCGTTTCCAACAATTTGAGTAATTCTATCACTGCTATAATATTTTATAGCCTCCCCTCTACTTAAGTTTAATCCCATTTTTGCATTGGAAATCGTTTTGAAGTAATGGTCGGCCCAAATAGGTTGTATTTTTTCAATACCATATAAATCAAATTTAATATCAGGGGTGTTTTCTATCAATTTTTTTAAAAAAATTAATCGATCATCACTTTTACCAGTTTTAAGTACGCCTCTATGGACACCGTGGCTTAATGCAAAAAAAACATCTACATTGCATGATTTATTATAATTGTTGAGTATCTCAAAAGATTTATCACTTGGATTAGGTATAAAAAAACTTTTTTGGTTTCTTAAGAAACCTAGTACACTAGGACTTGTAGTCAAAAAAGTAGAGTCAACCAGATTAATTTTATCCATAATTCTTGATTTATTTCTTTCATAATCTGGACCATGTTTATTTAATGGATCTAAGAACCATTGACCTATTTTTACATTTGGATAATCATCTTTTAATTCTCCTATTTGATCAGAAGAAATCAAATCTGCGTGTCCAAGAATTATTAGATCTGGTTTGTAATTATAACAAGTTTTCTTTAATTTTTCGTTAAGAGTTTTGGCTCCTTTAAAATCATTTATGGATTTATAATATTTTTGTATATCTCTATCACTAAAACCCAATACACTATGCCCTAACCTTATAAAGCCGTTATTTATTCTTCTACCAGTATTAAAAAAAAGCCTTCCATCTAACCTTTCATTAAAATTTGTTATATGCAAAATTCTTAAATTTTGAATAGTTTTTTTAGTGTTAAATTTAGAAATAATATTTAACTTTTCCGATCTATAATTATCAATATTTTTTGTTACTAATTCATGAGTTAAATAGAAATTATCAATAGATAAAGTTTGAAGTTTTTTTCTTAAATTATAATTTTCAATTAATTCGATAATAGTCTTTTCTAATGAATTGACACTAAGTCTATTTAAAATCTTTGCATTTGTAACAGTTTCCGGTAATCCACCTTTATTAGTTATAATAACTGCACATCCGTTTGCAGATGCCTCTAAACTTGTTCTTCCAAAAGGCTCTTCCCATCTTGAACAAGCCACAGCTATACTAGTTTTCTTGAAAATATTAATAACTTCTTCATGATTTAAAAAACCTAAAATATCAGCGTTTTTATGTATAAGACTAATTTTTTCTCTTTTTTCATCTCCAATTATTTTTGCCTTCCAATTAGGATATTTAGTCAATATTTTTTTTATTGTTGTTGAAAAAATATCGTAACCTTTAGCTCTATTTAATTTTCCAACAAAAGTTATCCATTTCTTTTTCTTATTAATAAGATCTTTTGATCCTTTCTTTGCTGATTGAAAAAATACAGCTAGCTTATTGCTGTTTACAAATTTATTTTCAAGACCTTGTAAAAATCTTTTCTTAGACCAATTGCTATTAAATATAATTTTATAACAATTTTTTAAAAGATATTTTCTATCAGCGATTGTTTTTGATCCATCCATAAACAAAGGGTCATTATGAAAATATATTGATATTATTTTTTTTTTAAATTCACTTAGTAAGATCTTGACATAACTAGGACGATTATGAATTTCAATAATTGAAGAATTATTTTTTTTTTCAAGTTTAATAAATTTTTTTACGTATGATTTTGTTTGGCTTTCTAATATTTTTTTTTTTAATTGTATATTTGAGTATCTAATTGGAAATCTTTTTTTTAATTCCGTTGAACCAAAAACTGTTATGTCTTTTTTGAATGAACTTTTTCTAGATGTTTCGTAAACAAATAAAGAAACAGCTCCTGGATAAGTAGGTGAAAAATTTTCTTTATAAGGCAATAAAATTGAAATTTTCATAAGTACTCTTTTTTTATTTCATTTCTTAATTTTCTATTTCTCTTTATATAAGATTCTCTTAAAATTGCTTTATTTTTTGATGAATATTTCTCCTTATAAATCAATTTCCATTTTCTTCCTCTAGTAAATTTTGCACCTTTCCCAGAGTTATGAAGCTTTATTCTACGAACTAGATTATTTGTATAACCTACGTACGTAACATTATTTTTTGCTGAAGATTTGAGCATATAAACATAATAGCTCATTAAATTTAATTTAAGCCTAAATGTGTATATTTTACGTTTAAATAGTCCTTAATTGCCATAGAACCACCTTCTCTTCCATATCCAGTTTGTTTGATTCCACCAAAAGGTGCCTCTGGTAATGCCACCACACCAGTATTCACAGCTACAGTTCCAGTTTCCATTAACTCAGATGCTTTATGAGCTTTTTCTAAATTATTAGTATATATATAACTAGCTAATCCTAAATCATTATTGTTTGCTCTTTTGATAACCTCATCAAAATTATTAAAAGATAATATCGGAACTAAAGGACCAAAAGGTTCTTTATTCATTATTGTGAAGTTATCTTCAACATTATCAAAAATGGTAGGTTCATAAAAATATCCTTTATTAAAACCAGCAGGTCTTTTTCCTCCATAAAGTATTTTTGCACCCTCTTTTTTTGTTTTTTCAACTAATGCTTCTAATTCATCTAATCTTTTCTTAGTTGTCAAAGGACCTAAAACTGTATCTTTGTCCATTCCATTACCTATTTTAAGTTTTTTGGTTTTTTCGATCATCAAATCAGTAAAATCTTTTTTTTTGCTTGAATGAATATAAAAACGGCTAGGAGAGATACATACTTGACCATTATTTCTAAATTTAGCAAAAATTGCTATATCTGTAACTTTGTCAAGATCGGCATCTTCGAATACTATAAACGGTGAATGACCACTCAATTCCATTGTAACTCTTTGTACTTTTTCTGCTGCTTTTTTTAAAATAATTTTTCCAACACGCGTAGAACCAGTTATTGAAACTTTTTTAACAATACTTGAAGACAACAATTGATCTGAAATGTAAGCAGGATCGCCTGACAATAGATTAACGACACCTGGTGGAACACCTGCTTCTTTACAAATATCAACTAGTTCCATAACTGAACCCGGGGTAATTATATCAGGCTTAACGATTACTGAGCAACCTGCAGAGAGAGCAGTGGAGATTTTTCTAGAAGCAAGGGTTATCGGAAAATTCCAAGGTACAAGCGCCGCGACAACACCAACAGGCTGGTAATAAACATGAATACGTGTATCAGCAGATCTTCCATGTAACGTTTCTCCATAAATTCTTTTTGCTTCTTCTGAGCTCCATTCAAAAATATCAGCAGCTCCATTAGCTTCTCCTATTCCTTCTTTTAACGGTTTACCTACTTCAAGAGTTAACCATTTAGATAAGGAGTCGTTTCTTTTTCTAATTAAATCGGAAATTTTTCTAATTATTTTTGATCTTTCCCATGGTGTTGTGTTTCGCCAGACCTCTAAACCTTTTTCAGCAGATTTAAGACATGCGTCTATATCTTTTTTATTGGCTTTTGAGGCTTTGCCTATTATTTCCTCAGTTGCAGGATTAATAACATCATAAGTTTCTCCACTAGAAGATTTAACCCATTTACCATCAATGAATTGTCCAAATTTTTCGTACATAAAAATAATATTTGTAGATTATAATTAAATTAACTGAATATCAAGAAATTGAAGCTTTTGTTATTTATATATGATTAATACAGATTAAGGCTATTTCTACAAAAAAAACAAAATTATAATCACAATTTGATCACAATATAAATATTTTAAACAAATTTAAAGCAACTTTAGAACAATAATTTACTCTAAACTCGACTCATGAAACGTTTTATAATTTTATTTTTATTTCTTTTTTTATTCACCAAGGCAAATTCAAAAGACTTAATTTTTTCATGCAAACCAATTTATGCAGCAGTACAAACTCAGAACGGAACAATTTACGAGGAAAATCTTGATGATATGGATGAAGAAGCTGGATTATTATCAGTAGTTCCTGTTTCTGAATTTTCGATAAGAAATAATGGTTTCTATTACAAAAATAATCCTATTAGAAAATTCGAATATTTACTAACTTATGAAGAAATAATTTCTGATGAAGAAATATCACCAAAAATTGTAAACGCTGTAAATGAAATTGAAGAAGCTTCATCTTTTTTTGATAAACAGATAGGAAAAGAAAATCTTAAAACTTTTTATTTGCCGTATCTTAATTATTCGCAAAATGGAAATCTTTTAAGTTCATCAATTAAAAGAATAAGTATAAATACAAAAAGTAATTTTACTTCTGAAATCACTATACCAAGTCATTCTAAAGACGATATAAATTTATATTATTTTTTAAGAAAATGTGAAAGCGAGGGTATTAAAGTAGATTTTGAACCAGCCTTTAATAAAGCTTTGTCTAATCTAAATTTAAGATTCTTAGAAAATTTAAATTTATCCCTATCAATTTATTATTCTTGAAACACATTCGGCAACTATATTTTCCATTTTTTTATTTGCCAACAATGTCTTGACTTCGTCGTTTTTTGAACTTTTAGTAATTTTGCTTTCTAACAAAACTAGCTCTTTAACAGTGAAACGTTCAGTAACTTTATTAGATGTGCAAGTACAGTAATTTTTAAATTCTTGCTTTGTAAAAGTAAAAGAAGGATCGAATTCACCCATACATGAAGAATATAAATTGTCCCAAATTCTTCGGTCTTTTATTTCAGACAAAGAGACACTTTGATTAAGGCAAAAAATAAAAAGGTAGATTATTAGAAAATATTTTTTCATAAAATTTAAAATTACTTTAAAATAAAATTTATAAACTTACCAGTTATTTAAATCCCCTAATTAACCATAACACTGTTTTTTTTCCTAATAGCCATGTAGGAACAGCAAAAAGAGGTAATAATAATAGCCATGCAAAAATCAATATAAATTCGAATAACATAATTGATTTACTAATATATCTTTCACAGTGTTCTTTTTTATTAAAAATAATAAAGTTAGATAAACTTCCACCAACATAAGCTCCATTTAACGAAGATCCAAAATATGTATCTTCTTTGGTTAATACTTTAATACCATCTTTAACAGCGGTAATGATTAAATATTTATTTGGTCCTACATATTCTTTTTTATTAAAAATATTTCTGTAGGAAAGGTCTGGAAAAAGACTAGAAGTTGCACAGCCCATATTTTGTGATAATCTTTTTTTTAAATAATTAAATTGATTTATTTCTCCACTAAATAACAAAATCAGTACAAAAAAATAAAAAAGTCCTGTGCCTAAAATCCAAAAACGAAAGAGACCTCTATCTAATCGATTTATTTCAAAAAATAACTTTAGTTTTTTTATTTTTAATTGTAAGTTATTTTTCATAAATAATTCTAACAAAAAAACAGTTTCAAAACGATCACAATCTGATCATACTGAACGTTAATTTTTAAAAAATTAATTATTGTTAATTCTAGTTTTTATAAGTTTTTGGCGGTCCCAAGGGGAATCGAACCCCTCTTTGTTGGATGAAAACCAACTGTCCTAACCGATAGACGATGGGACCGAATATTTGAAAGTCTTATTAACAGAAATATCATCGATAATAAACTCTACATTTGATTGCCCCTTCCATTTATTTAAGGATAATTTTCCCGCTATATTTAACAATTTACCATTCTTATTAAGTAAATAGGACCCAATTTCATTTTCAAAAGAATTAAATGCTATAGTTTTTATAGCCGAACCTTCTGCACCTAAAAGCACAGACTTAATGTGTTTGTTTTTTATTACTTTGTTATTTAAAGGTTTTACATTTTCAATAACAAACCTTGGTTCAGGATTACCCGATCCAAATGGTGCCAGTAAATCAATTTTATTGTAAAAATCTATATTAATGGCTGTTGGCGCAATTATGCTGTCTAAATATAAAGATTTTTCTTTTGTTAAATTAATATTATTATTTCTAAACTTTTTAAAAATAAATTTTTTAAATTTTTCAATATCATTTTCTTTTATTGAGAAACCTCCAGCCATTTTATGCCCACCTCCTTTTATCAAAATCTTTTCTTGAGCAGCTGCTATTATTGCAGACCCAATGTCAAAACCGACAATGGATCTTGCTGAGGCTTTACCTACATTATTCTCAATAGATATTATTATAACTGGTTTATTAAACTTTTCTTTGATTCTTGATGCCACTATTCCAATAACGCCTTCATGCCAGTTTTCACCACATATAACAAGAATAGGATCTGACAAATGTTTTTGAGTCTCATTCATAATTTTTTGTAAAACTTCTTTTTCTAAAAGTTGTCTTTCTTTATTAAATTGATCTAATTCAGAAGCCAATTTAAAAGCATCTTTAGGATTATTGTTAAGCAATAAATTTGCTCCATGAGAAGATTTTCCAACTCTTCCTCCTGCATTTATTCTTGGGCCTAAAATATAACCTAAATGGTAAACATTAAGTTGATTATCAATATTACAAATGTCTATTAAAGTTTTTAAACCAAGATTTTTCTTTGATTTAAATATTTTTAAGCCTTGACGTACTATTGCTCGATTTAAACCAATTAACGGAACAACATCACAAACAGTACCTAATGAAACCAAATCTAAATATTCGATTAAATTTGGCTCATTGATATTTGAGTCTTTAAACCAATTTGATAATCTTAATTCTTTATTTAAAGCGACCAAGAACATAAATGTAACACCAGCAGCGCATAAATAGTTTAGTTTAGATTTATCATCTAAACGATTAGGGTTAATAATTGAGTGTGCTTTCGGTAAAGTAATTTCTGACTGATGGTGATCTAGCACGATTACATCAATTTCCATATCTTTAGCATATTTGATTGCTTCAAAAGATAATGTTCCACAGTCTACTGTATAAATAAGCTTAACACCTTTTTCGATAAGTTTTTTAAAAGCCTCTACAGATGGACCGTAGCCCTCCTTTTTTCTGTCTGGTATGTATATTTCATAGGATAATTTGAGAGAAGAAAAGAAATTTCCTAATAAAGCTGTCGCCGACGCACCATCTACATCGTAATCACCAAAAATACCAAACTTTTCTTTTTTTTTAATAGCTTCAACAGTTCTAACTGATGATTTTTTCATATCAATTAAACTGTCTGGATTAGGTAAAAAATTTTTAATTGAAGGATCTAAAAAACCCGCAACTTCTTCTTTTTTAATATTTCTAATAGAAAGAAGTTTTGCTGTAATCTCATCTAAAGAAAAATTTTCTTTGAAAAAAGATAAATCTTGTTGACTGAAACTCTTTAGAATCCAATTTTTACCACTTACTGAAAGTGAACTCATTTTTTATATTTGTTAGTAATAATTTTGTTTATTTTTTTACTTTTGTGTAAAGCAAAAGTAGTTACCTCATATTCTTGACCTAAGTCTTTAACACCTTGAGCTAAATCTCCAGTTGTTACACCACTTGCACAAAATATTACATCACCTTTGATCATATCTTCAATATTATATTTCTTATCAAAATCAAAAACTCCTAATTTTTGTGCTTTTTTTTTTTCATTTTCATCTAAAACTAACCTTCCTTGAATTTGACCGCCATAACAAGATAAAGCTGCTGCAGCTAATACGCCTTCAGGTCCACCCCCAGTGCTGTAGTAGATATCATTTTTTGGTTTTGGACCTACTACACTTAAAACACCGGCGATATCACCATCTGTAATAAAATTTATTTTGACGCCTAAACTTTCAAGATCTTTTATAATTTCTTCATGTCTAGTTCTTTTTAATACACAAACATTTATTTCATTAAAATTTTTATTTTTTGCCTCAGCTAATAATTTTATATTTTTTTTAACTCCGAAATCTATGTCTAGTAGGTTAGGAGGAAGGTTACACCCAATTGCAATTTTTTCCATATAAGTATCAGGAGCAGACAACAAGTCGCCTTTATTTGCTGCTGCTAAAACTGAAAATGCATTTGGTTCCCCTTTAGCAGTAAACTTTGTACCTTCTAAGGGATCTACTGCAATATCAAACTTTGGTCCATTTAATGTACCTAATTTTTCTCCAATAAATAACATTGGAGCCTCATCCATTTCTCCTTCACCAATCACTATGGTCCCTTCCATTTCGATTTTGTTTAATTCAGCTCTCATGGGATCAACGGCGCCTTTATCAGCAGCAAATTTGTCATTTTTGCCAACAAACTTAAAAGCTCCTATTGCAGCTTTTTCAGTTGCTTTTACAAATGAATTTAAAAATTTAGTGTCAATTAACATTTAACTATTATTTATTCTGATCAACTTTGGTTTTTTTATTATGTAAGGTTTTTGACTTGTTTGTTGAATAATCTTGTTTAAAAACTTATCTTTCGAGCTATGCGTTATAATTGTAATTGAAGAAAATTTTTTTGACTTTGTAGGATTTTGAATTAATCGTTTGATTGAAACTTTGTTTTTAGAGAATATTTTTGTGATATTAGATAAAACACCTGGTTTATCTAAAACTTCAAATCTTAAATAAGCAGAGAAGTATCTTTCATTTAAATCTTTAAAAGAAAGTTTTTTTCTTTCTTTACTAGATATAGAAAAAGGAAATTTAATATTACCTCTTAGTATAGAAGAAATATCAGATATCAGTGCAGAAGTAGTTGCTCCAGGCCCCGCTCCTTCTCCTTGAATAATACTTTGACCGACTGGATTTCCATCAACGATGACCGCATTTAATACACCATCTACACTACCTATGTAAGAGGTTTTTTTTATTAATGTAGGATGCACTCTCTGATATATTTTATTGTTAATTTTTTCAGCAAATCCCAATAACTTTATTTTATATCCTAACTTTTCTGCATTTAGAATATCGAGTCTATCGATATGATTAATTCCTTCTATATGAATTTTATGATCAATTAAAGAATTAAAACATAAAGATGACAGTATTTTTAATTTAGAAGCAACATCATGACCATTTAAATCTGACGAAGGATTAGATTCGGCATAACCTAATTTTTTGGCATTTAACAACACCTCATCAAAACTTTTATTCTCTTTTTCCATGGCAGAAAGAATATAATTAGAGGTACCGTTGAAAATTCCATATATTTTATTTATTTTATTTGCAATTAATCCCTCTTTTAAAGAGCGAATAATCGGAACGCCACCGCATACAGCAGCTTCAAATTCTAAATTTACTTTATTTTTTTCAGCTATTTTAGTTAGTTGATCACCATATTTTGCAATTAAAGCTTTATTTGCGGTAACCACATGTTTCTTGTTTTTTAAAGCATTAAATACAAGTTTTTTAGCTGCACCTTCTGATCCGCCAATAAGCTCAACTATGATATCGACATCTTTAGATTTTGTTGCGTCTAAATAATTATTAAGCCATATTTTTTTATTTATTTTTAAATTTCTTTTTTTATTTTTATTTTTTGCAGAAACAAAAATAATGTTTGGTTTGCAATTATTTTTCTTAGAAAGTTTTTGATTATTTGATACTAAATATTTATAAAAATAACTTCCAATATTTCCTAAGCCTATTATTGCTATATTAAGCCTTTGTTTTTTGATCATTTATTTTTCTCTTATTGTAATATCAGGAAATTTTTTTTCATTGCCTTGTTTAACCAAATATTTTGATATTTCATCAATACTACATTTTTCAAGTATTGTGCAAATATCTGGTATCTTAACTGTTTGATTGTTAATAACTTTTGTTGATTTTATATTTTTTTTATTTTTCTTAGGTTTTTTAACAAGTAATTTTTGTTTTGGTTTCTTTACATCTTTATTAGCTTTTTTTAATTTTTTCTTTTTATCTTTAATTTCTTTTTTTGATAAAACTTTAAGTTTTTTATTTGTTTTGTTTTTTTGCACAATACTTATTTTCTTTTTGCTATTTATTTCCGAATTCAGATTTAATTCAATTAAATCAATATTTTTTGGATTTTTTTTATCAATAATTTTTACCTCTAATGATAAATTTTCTTTAAAATATTGTTCTGCTTCAGCTTTGTTAACACAAACATGGTCTCCACAAATAAGTACACTCTTAGGTTTGCCACACGCGGATAAAAATGCACATATTAATATAAAAAATATTTTTTTCATTTTAGCCCAATTGTTTCTTTTATGTTAAAAAGGAGATTCATATTTTGTATGGCTTGGCCAGATGCACCTTTAACAAGATTGTCTATAGCAGAGAATATAACGATCTTATTTTTAAATCTTGTATTACAAATTGAAATTTCACAATTATTAGTATTCAAAACGTTTCCTGAACCTATTTGTGAATTTAATTTTAAAATTTTAATAAACTCATTATTTTTATAAAAATGGACTAGTTCTTTTCTTATTTTTTTAGCTGAATTTTTATTATTTACGTTTACATATATGGAAGTCAAAATACCTCTAAAAGTAGGTAATAAATGTGGATTAAAAGTAAATTTTACGTTTTTATTTGTATATTTTTTCAGTTCTTGATCTATTTCTTCTACATGTCTATGTTTTTTTATACTGTAAGCATAAGTTGAATTATATAAATTATTATGAGTAAATTTTTTTTCTAAGTTTTTTCCCGCACCAGAATATCCAGATTTTGAGTCTATAGTTAAATTTTTGTTATCGATGAGACCTTTTTTGATTAAAGGTATTAAAGGTATTTGTATTGATGTAGAGTAACATCCAGGATTAGATATAATTCTGTAATTTTTAATATCTTTTTTTACAAATTCTGAAATTGAATACAATGACTCTTTTAATAATTTTTTTGCTTTATGATTTAATTTGTAATTAATTTTATATTTTCTATGATCAAGAATTCTAAAGTCTGCTGATAAATCAATAAATCTCAGATCTTTATATTTATAGAAAATCTTTTTAATTATCTTTTGTGCCTCGCCATTAGGTAATGATAAAAAAACTAGATCCAAAATTGACCAGTTAATTTTATTTATAGATGTTAATTTAGGTAATTTTTTTTTAATCCTTTTATCGAATGAATTAATTTTTTTTCCTAAGTTTTTGGTAGCACACAAGTATACAATTTTAACATTAGGATGTTTAGACAATAGATGAACTAAATCTAAGCCTGTATATCCAGTGGCTCCTATTACAGCAATATTAATCTTTTTTTCAGACATTTGATCTTATAACATCGTCCAGTTAATAGTTAAATTTAAATGATTATCTTTTAGAGAATTGGAAACTTCTTCTGGCTTTTCTATGGCCGTATTTCTTTCTCTCTACTACACGTGAATCTCGGGTGGTTAATTTATCTTTTTTGAGATTTTTTTTGAGTGCTGAGTCGTGAGAAATTAAAGCTTTTGAGATACCTAAAATTATGGCTCCAGCTTGTCCGGAAAGACCTCCACCTTTTACAGAACATTTAACATCGTAATTTGTTCTTACTTCAGAAATTTCTAATGGTCTAGTTACAATTATTTGGTGCACAGGTCTTTTGAAATAATCATTCATTTTAAGTCCATTAACATAAATGTTTCCTGAACCTTTTTTTACCCATACTTTAGCTATAGATCTTTTTCTTCTACCTGTAGCGTATTTGCTTTCTTTAAAATCTAATTTAATTTTTTTTGGCGTTTCGTTAGACAAATTTTGATTTTCCATTAGTTTTTAATAAGGTTTTTTTTATTTAATTTTCCAAAATCAATAATTTTTGGTTTCTGAACATCATGAGGATGTTTTTCATCTTTATAAATTTTTAATTTAGTCAATTGTTTTTTTGCAAGTGGACCACCTGGTAACATTCTTTTTACAGCTAATTTTAAAATTTCTTCACTTTTTGATTTATTTTTTAAAAGCAGTGGTGTTGTTTCTTTGATACCTCCTGGGTGACCAGTGTGTTTAAAATATTTTTTTTCCTTAAATTTTTTTCCAGTAAACTTTATTTTATCAATATTTGTTACTACTACAAAATCTCCATTATCAATATGAGGGTTAAAAGTAGATTTGTTTTTTCCTCTAAGGACTTTTGAAATAAAGGAAGCTAATCTTCCTACAGCTACATTATCTGCGTTAATTAGATACCAATCTTTCTTTATATCTTTCTTTTTAATAAATGGTGTCATAAATTATGGCGATAATTACTAATATTACATTAAAAAGTCAATTTATTTTATATGATAATAATAGAGATTAATTACACTTAAAATAAGCAACAAGCTAAAAATTTGATGAGCTGAAGCTAAATAGATATTTAAACCACTAACTAAAGTAATTATTCCTAAAATTATTTGAGCAAATAAAAAAATAGAGACAATATAAAAATGTTTTTTTAAATGAATTAGTTTATTTTTAAAAATATAAACACCAACTATACATATATAAAATGTAATTAAATATGCTATATTTCTATGATAAAATTGTATCAAACCGTGATTATCAAAATTTATTATATCAATAAATTTCTCTATTTTTACATCATCGGGAAAATAAGTAAAATTCATCAATGGCCAAGTTTGATAAAGTTTTCCTGCATCTAACCCAGAAACAAAAGCACCTATTAAAATTTGCAAAAAGATAATAAAAAATAAAAAATAAAAAATATAATTTTTACTGTTATTTATAAAAAAAGCTTTAAAAGTTTTGTTCTTAAAATTGATAATAATCCAAAATAATATTGAAATAATTATAAATGCAATTAACAAATGAACAGAAAGTCTATAATGACTTACTGTTACACTATTTACCAAACCACTTTTTACCATGTACCAGCCCATTGCTCCTTGTAGTAGTATTAAAAACATTACTAAGTAACAAAGAGATAGATATTTTTTATTAATCTTTTTAACAAAATAAAAATAAATAAGAGGCAACAAAAATATTAAACCAATTATTCTACCTAATATTCTGTGAATATACTCCCAATAAAAAATTATTTTAAATTCTTCTAAAGTCATATTTGCATTTATTAGCTTATATTGAGGTATCTTTTTATAAAGATTAAAATAATTATTCCATTCATTAACATTTAGAGGCGGCAAGATACCTTTTATTAGTTCCCACTCTGTGATGGACAGTCCTGAATTTGTTAATCGAGTTAAACCACCAATAACAACCATTAAAAAAATGGTTATAAAAGATATAACTAACCAATATAAGAACATTTTTTCAATTTTTTGATCGTAAGATTGCATAAAATTTAATATACATTTCATTTATTAAAATTAATATTATTTAAATGTCGCTATGGTAAATAAGAATATAATAAAAATAAGAAAAAAACTTGATAAACTAGATAATTCATTTCTTGAATTAATAAAAAAAAGAACTCATTTAGTTGATAAAGTAATACTTAACAAAAAGTATAAAAAGGACATAATCGATAAAAAAAGAATTTCAGTTATATTAAGAAATATTAAAACTAAATCTAAGAAAAAAAAAATAGATCAAAAAATTACAAAATCTATATGGATTTCAATGATTAAAGCTTTCATTGACTATGAATACAGAAACTTTAAGAAAAAGTAATTATTTGCTATGTGGTGGGAGTTTTTTTTCAATAAAAAATTCGTGTTTTCTTGTATTTGGATTATATTTTTTTAACTTAAGTTTATCTTTAGCCTTTTCACCTTTTGTTGGCTTTTTTGCATAATATACAAATTTACTATCTGGTTGACTTTCAGGAACCATTCTTACTTTAATGTGAGTTTTTTTTGCCATGTTTTATTTTTTTAATCTTTTCTAATAAAGTTTTGCTTTTTAATTTAATTAGCTTTTTTTGATAATCAGTTTTTAAACTATTAGAATCATAATCGTCAAGACTATTTATCTTTGATTTAAGGACTTTTTTTACTCCATTTATCGTTAAACCTTTATCTTTTAACAAATACTTAATTAATTTTATTAAATCTATTTGTTTATTTGAGTAATATCTTCTACTTTTAACTATAGTTGGTTTAATTTGTTTAAATTCCTTTTCCCAATATCTTAAGATATAATTTGAAGGTTTCTTAGTTTTCGGGTTTATCAAATCTAACATTTTTGATACTTTTGAAATATCTATTAGTTTGTCCATTTTTAATTGTTTACTTTATCATTTAATTTTTTTGAAGGTATAAAACTTAGTGAATATCTTGAATTTATTTTATATTTTTTTTTGTTTTTAGGATTTCGTCCAATTCGTTCATTCTTAAAAATTAACTTAAATTTTCCAAAGTTTTTGATGTTTAGCTTATTTTCTTTTATTCTTTTTTTTAATACATCTAAAAGATCATTTGTAATTTCTTCAATATATTGAGCTGAGAAACCAATTTTTGAATGAATTTTTTTAGAGATTTCTTTTTTTGTATAGTTATAACTTTTTATTTTCGACATCTAAATGGCTCAAATTATTCTTAATTTGATGTATTAAGTTACCTTTTGCTATTTTATAGCACAAATCAATTGAGTGATAAAAACCAATTGAGTCTGTGCCTCCATGGCTTTTTACAACCGGACCATTAAGACCTAAAAATATAGCCCCATTGTATTTCCGTGGATCTAATTTTGATTTAAATTTCTTTAATGAAAAATAAGAAAAAATAATAGATATTTTAGTTAAAATATTTTCTTTAAGAGTTTCTTTTAAATTATCTGTTATAAACTTTGCTGTACCTTCAGCTGTTTTCAAAGCAATATTTCCAGTAAATCCATCAGTAACGATTACATTGGTATCTCCGTCCATTAAACTGTTTCCCTCTATATAACCATTAAAAATAAAATTGTTATCGTTACTTAAACTTTTCAACTTTGAATAAGTATTTTTTAATATTTCAGTTCCTTTAATTTCTTCCGAACCAATATTTAATAATGATACATAAGGTTTCTTATCTGGAAATATAGACTTGTATAAAGCCGCACCCATTTCTGAAAAATCAATTAAATTTTTTTCATCGCATTCAATATTAGCGCCCAGATCCAAAACAACACTCATGCCTTTTTTGTTAGGCCAAAGTCCAGCTAATGCTGGCTTACTAACATCCTTCATCATTTTTAGTATCATTTTAGATATTACTAGTAAAACACCAGTATTACCCGCTGACAAACTTATATCTGCATTCCCATCAATTTGAGATTTTACAGCATTCCACATACTAGTGTTTTTTGAATTTTTAATAGCTGTAAGAGGTGTTTCTTTATCAGAAACTATCCCATCAGTGTGAATTACTTTTATAAAATCACTGTTAATTTTATTTTTTGACAATTCAGCATTTATTGCACTTTCATTACCAAATAAATTTATCAGAAAATCATTTTTATTAAGGTTTTTTTTTAAAAAAATACTTAAACCTTCTATATTTTTTTTTGGTGCTTCGTCACCTCCCATTGCATCTATAGCAATAGTAATTTTTTTATTCATTTTTGATAATTATATGTCTAAAATTTTTTTTCCGTTGTAAAAGCCGGATTTTAAGTCTATATGATGAGATAGTCTATATTCACCACTTTTCTTATCTTCAACAATATTTACTGAAGATAACTTATGATGAGATCTTCTCATCTTTTTTTTTGAAATAGAGGTTTTTCTTTTTGGTACAGCCATTTTTAATACCTAAATGTTTGAATATCTTTTATCATATTTTTAACACCTAATTCAAAACAAAAATGATAAAATTTAGTAAAATATTGTTCAAAAAGCTCATATTTAACATCATTTAGCTGACTAAAATATTCTGAAATTAAAGTTTTATTAATTTTAAAATCTTCATCATTACTAAAAAATTTTAATAAAATATTGTAAAATATCTTATTAAGATCTTTCATTTTTTTATTTACTGCGACATCACCAAGTGCAAGTTCTCGCAAATCGTTTTCTATTGAACGGAATAAATTATCGTACTCGATTTGTGGAAAATCTTTTTTTTGATCTTTAAAAATCTTTAATATAATTGAGAAATGCATAAACATCAAATAAACCCTAGTTTCAAAACTATCATTTAACATAATTTTTTTATAAAAAAATAAATTACGAGACAAAATTAATAATTTGTTATAAAAGTTTGAATTATGTTTTTTAATATTAAATATCATTTTAAACTGTTTATTATATTTGTCTTTATTTCTGCCTGTCAACTACAAGAACCAATCAAAAACCACGGTATAATATTTTTAGATAATAGGTCAAATAAATTAGTAGAAAAAAAAACTAACAAAAATGATGTACTAAATATTATAGGTGAGCCACACGTTAAATCAATTCAAAATGATGATGTTTGGATATATTTAGAAAGATCGTTAACAAAAGGCAAGTATCATAAATTAGGCAAACATGTTGTTAAAGCTAATAATACACTTATATTGACTTTTGATCGATTTGGAATTCTAGAAAGTAAAAAATTTTATTCGAAAGAAGACATACAAAAAATTAAATTTACTGAAAAAAGAACCGAAAATAAACTTTCTAAAGAAAGTTTTGTATCCTCATTTCTATCGAGTCTTAGAAACAAAATGTATGGTAATAGAAAAAACTAATGTGCAATTACAGCTAAAAGTAGCAATGCAACTATATTAGTAATTTTTATCATTGGGTTTACAGCTGGCCCAGCTGTGTCTTTATATGGATCACCTACTGTATCACCAGT
>MDTA01136920.1_pt1 | contig 24932 bp, 26 predicted proteins | sample 811151 | NCBI WGS metagenome assembly MDTA01 (sample SAMN05326648, study PRJNA326480) | marine metagenome | isolation source: seawater | place: Indian Ocean: South | collected 2010
AGTTCCAGTAACTTTTCTTGCTTGTACTTGCTAAGCCTAGAGCGCCTTTCAACCATGTAAATACCCTATATCAGGCTATCTATCTAGGCCAGCCCCAAAGTTTTTTAATTCAGAGTTTCTTGAGGGTAATTCAGAGCTTTAACTTGACAGCAAAGGCCCGTGACAAGTATACGAAGTTTGGATAGTGGGGCGTATAGCTCAGCGGTAGAGCACTACGTTGACATCGTAGGGGTCACTGGTTCAATCCCAGTTACGCCCACCATTGTTTTCAAATATCTTTTTGCCAGATTGTATCTTTTATATATTTTTTCAAATAAGCCTGATGATTTTCTAATTCTTCATCTGACGGGGCAAAGGTTCTTTCAGAAAAGTTTTTAACTGATATTGGAAATGATCCAAACTTATTTTGGCTTTTGTTTTCTGGGGTTTGACCGTGGCTAACAAATAAATCAATCTGCCGCCCACCTATCAGTTCTAAATAAACTTCTGCTAGTATTTCGGAATCCAGTAAAGCGCCATGCTTTACTCTATGAGCATTATCAATTTTATATCTTTTACAAAGCGCATCAAGAGAGGCAGGTGACCCTGGAAATGCCTGCCGCGCCATAACAAGTGTATCGATAATTTTATTGCTAATACAATGTGCACCTGCTTGCTCAATTTCAAATTGAATAAACTTCATGTCAAAAGCGGCATTATGTATGATGAGAGGAGAGTCTGATATAAACTCGATAAATCCTTTTTGCACTTCTTTAAAAGTTGGAAAATCCGATAAAAACTTTTCAGATAAGCCATGCACAGAAAAGGCTTCAGCCGGCATGTCTCTTTCGGGATTGATATATTGATGATAGGTTTTTCCGGTTGGAATGTGATTAATAAGCTCAACACAACCAATTTCAACAATCCGATGACCTGACTCTGGATCAAGGCCTGTAGTTTCAGTGTCTAGAACAATTTCGCGCATAGTCGTAGAATATGGTTTAATTTATAGCAATATAACTATATCGTTTTACGAGAGTGTTTTTAAATAAAAAAAGAGATGCAAAAGCACCTCTTTTAAAATTCAAATATTGAGAAGAAAATTAATCTTCTAATTTAAGGTCAACAGCTGATGTTTTCCCTTTTTCAGTTTGTAAATCAAAAGCAACTTTTTGTCCGTCTTTGAGGTCTCTAAGACCAGCGCTTTCAACGGCGCTGATGTGAACAAATACGTCTTTCTCTCCGCTTTCAGGGGCGATGAATCCATAGCCTTTTGTTGCGTTAAACCATTTTACTGTACCTTGATGTGCGATTTTATTCTCCTTTAGATCGACATTAATGCTAGTTTTATGTCTACAAATCTTCTTGAACCAAACCGGCACCTTCAAACTATAGCCAGGGGTTTATGCTACTCAGGAACCCCTTTAAAAACTAAACTTAAAAAACATATTAGCGATTGATTTAATAAAACAAAAACAAAAACTTAATGAGAGGGTGTTTTTTTATAAGGCTATGAAAGAAAATTTACCGTAACATTTTGTTTTTAATGAGTTTTTTGGCAAAAACTTGTCAAAAAGTTTTTTAGAGGATAACATGGCCCGAAATTAACACCCAGAACTTGTGGGTGCCTAACAACCAATTTTAGCGGATATTCTATTGCCTATGGGAAAATCAAGAGTCATTTTTGCCAGCATTATTGGAACAGCGCTTGAGTTCTATGACTTTATGTTGTTTGCTGTTTTTTCTGAGAGCATAGGCCATGTTTTTTTTCCGCCTGGGTTAATAAGTGATTTTCAATCTGGATGGTTAACATTTATTGTAGCTTATTTATCACGCCCCTTTGGTGCGACACTTTTTGGATACATTGGAGATAAATACGGTCGTAAGTTCTCTCTTATTCTAACAGTATCATGTATGGGTATTCCGACTTTTATTATTGGTGTTATGCCTGGCTATGAAACCCTTGGTATAACAGCGACAATCATTTTATTTGCTTCACGTCTTGTTCAAGGGCTTTGCACGGGTGGTGAGTATAACGGTTCGGCTATTTTTACACTTGAACACGTTGGTAAAAACTTACCTGGATTTGCTGGTGGCCTTATTACCGGTGCAAGCGTGATTGGCGCTTTGGGTGCTGTTGGTGTTGGTGTGTTAATTACGAATGATGCAATGCCAGATTGGGCTTGGCGTATTGCTTTTATTATTGGTGCGTTGGTTAGCCTTGTAGGTCTTTACATTCGTATGTTTGTTGAAGAGTCACCAGCTTACCAAGCTTTACAAGAGGATGAAGCTTTAGAAGATTCTAAAAAAGATACAAAATCGCCACTTTTGACAGCTTTAAGCAAGCATTCTAAGAGTGTTCGCTTATCAATTGCTATTGGGTTTTTAAATGGAACCCTCTCCTACACTTTGTATAAATTTGTGAACTTGTATTTACAAAATCTGGGCATGACCAAGCATGACACGCTTCTATATACAAATATTGGTATTATCGTTTTCATCTTTGGATCGCCAACATGGGGATATATTATGGACAAGATTGGCTATAAGAGAATGATGCTATTATCTTGTTCTCTTGCAATGAGCTTAGCTGTACCAATATTTTTTCTTTTGCAAACCTTAAATCCTTGGATGATTGCTCTTGCACAAATACTGATGGGCCTTTGTGTGGCTAGCATTGCTGGACCTGAGCATGCGTTTATTCAACGTTTATTTCCAACAAAAGATCGATTCAGTGGAGTTGCTTTTAGCTTCTCAACTGGTATGGGTTTAGGCGCTGGCGTTAGCCCGCTTGTGATGAAGTTGTTGGTTGAAGAGACAGGCGTGCTTTTGCTTCCTTCCGTTGTTATGATTGCAGCCGGTTTGTTGCTTTTCATTCTACTTAAAAAGTACAAAGGGCCTTATTACGATCTCTAATCTTTTTGAAGATTTTTATTTAGCTTGATTGTAAATGTGCTCCCATTGCCATCGGGTTTTTCAAGTAGAATGGATCCACGGTGATTTTTGATTATCCGTTGGATGATAAGTAATCCCATTCCATTTGAGAAAGATTGTGGGCTGTTCTCTGCTTTAAAAATTTGGTTTACTCTTTCAGTTTCTTGATGGGTGAAACCAGGGCCGTTATCTTTGATCTTGATAGTCCAATGGTTTTCTTTCTCTGAACAAGTAATTTTAATGTTGGGACTAGGTTTGTTATTATGATTTATGGCATTCGTAATAAGATTGGAGAGTAGTTGCTTGATTTGTAGATAGTCCCCTTGAACGGAATAGGTTCCTGAATTTTCAATATCAATGACAGCATTTTTATTAATCAAAAGAGCTTTTAATTCTTTCTTCAAGTCTTCAACTATAGATAGAATATTAATAGATTCTATTAAAGTGCTTCGATGACCAAGTTTGCTGTATTTCAAAATAGAGTGAATCAGTGAATCCATGCTTTTGCATTTATATGAGATTTTTGCAATTATTTCATTTCGCTCAGTTGGTTTTATATTCTTAAGCCCGAGGACTTGGCTATAATTGGTTACAGTTCTTAGAGGCTCTCTTAAGTCATGGGCACAAATGGCAGCAAAGGAGTCAAGTTGTTGGTTTGTTTCCTTTAGCTCTTGGATTGTTTTCTTAAGTTGATTTTCAAGTCTATGTGTATAGATCAGGTTCCCAAAAAGAACACTAATGGAGTTTATGAGTTTTTTTATGTCATTGGTAATTTCTGAATCATCAGGCTTGATAAAACAAAAGACGCCCAGTTTTTCAGTTCCATGATAAATGGGGAAAAACAGAAGTTGATTTAAGGGAAAAGATTTATGATTTTCTTGTGTCAAATCTAAAGCTTTTGAGACTTTTAAAAAATCTTTTTCAGAAATGGTTTGATCGTTTTCCACCTCTTCAATAAAAAAGTTGCAAGGTATTTTCGTGTTATAGTTATCTGTGCTTGAAGATTTTATTATGTAGGAATTGTTTTCATTATCATGGAGGGCTATTACGCTTTCTTTCATGTTAACAAGTTCATTCAACGCGCTTAGAGCTTCACTAAATGCTGCCCATAAGTTTTTACCAGTTGATGATTCGAACTGAATTAGAGAGAAAAGATGTAATACTTTTTGATAAGAATTATTAAACATTTATATGAATTGCCTAAAATAGTTTAATGCATAAATTAGAATTATTTATAATTTTTCTAAATATATTAAAAGGGGTTTATTTTTAGCGTCTTGTATTTTTTTCTTACTTTGATAAGTTTGCCAAAAATGTTTTTCTTATGTTTATTCAAACCGTTGAGACTCCAAATCCAAATACGATAAAATTTGTTCCTGGTGAAGCGCTTACCAATGGGGACGTGTATGATTTCAAAAATATTGATGAAACCAAATCCTCTCCCTTAGCGCATCGACTCTTTAATCTTGAGAACATCACAGGTGTGATGATTGGGGCTGACTTTGTATCGGTAACCAAAGACACACAAGCATCTTGGGATGTTATTAAGCCTATTGTCTTGGGTGCGTTAATGGACCATTTTGGATCAGGTGATTCTGTGGTTGATGTTAAGAGTATTGATGTAAACGATGGTATATCTGATGCAGATGCCATTAAATACTCTGAGACTGATCAAGAAATTGTTAATCAAATCAAAGATATGCTCGATACACGCATTCGTCCGGCTGTTGCCGTTGATGGCGGAGATATTATTTTTGGTCGCTATGAGAATGGAGTTGTTTATCTTCGGCTTAAAGGTGCCTGTTCTGGTTGTCCAAGTTCGACTGTTACGTTAAAAAATGGCATTGAGAATATGTTACGGCATTATATTCCAGAAGTTTTAGAAGTTAAAGCTGAAGAAACACCTGACAATGCAACCTAAAGCTTGTAAAACCATCTAGGCATATAACATTGAATTTTTTTAAAAAGGCACCATATCAACGATGAACATAGTTATTGATATTAAAATGCTTAACATTCGTTTGGTTATACCGGTTTTAACGGTGTTCTTTTTAACTGCTTGTTTGGTGATGGTAACAGATATTCGTGCTCGTGATGCACAGATTAATCCATATGAGGCAAAGGGCTATGTATTGCGACCTAAATCTCCTTCGGTTGCTAAATCTGGCGTACCAAAAGAGCTGCCTATATTGCTTAGTGAGAGTGAAAAAGATTTAATTGCCAGAACGATATGGGGAGAAGCGCGCAATCAGTCTTTCCAAGGTAAGGTTGCCATTGCTGAAGTAATTCTAACACGGATGCGAACTTTGGGGTGCTCTGCTGAAAAGGTTGTTAAAGCAAAAAAACAATTTTCTTGCTGGAACCCTCATGATCCTAATCGTCGAAAAATGCTGCATCTTAAAAAAGACAGTGCTGGATATCAGGATGCTATGAAAGCATTGGAGGAAGCTTTAGCTGGGTCGAACTCAAAAGCCCGTGGAGCAAGTCATTATCATACTCATAATGTGAAGCCAAAGTGGGCGAATGGACAAAAAGCGGTTGCAAGTATTGGCCACCACAAGTTCTATTGTATTAGAACATAGGCGATACACTTTTTTCTTTTGAAGAATCCTTGTTTACAAGTATGAAAAATAAACTTATCATGAAATTTATAAACTATAGGGAGAATCCTGGTTATGATGAATAAAATTTTAAAAAATTCATTTTCTGTTTTCGCGCTGCTACTTCTTGTGGCATGTGATTGTGGAAAAAATTGTGGATCCATGATGGAAGAGGCTGAACCGGTAGAAGAAGCCATGGAAGATGCGCTTTTTGTCAATGGTAGACCTGTTGCAAGCACTGAAGAGTCTGCATTTGAATCTGGCGATAGTGTGTATTTTGGATATGATAATTATAAACTTGATACTCATGCCCAAAAAGTTTTGAAAGACCAAGCTGCTTGGTTAGCTGCAAACCCAGAAAAAATGATTATAGTTGAAGGTCGTTGCGATGAACGGGGAACACGTGAGTACAACTTAGCTCTGGGCGAGCGCCGCGCTAATTCAGCCAAAGACTACCTAGTTGCGCTTGGTGTTGATGCCAACAGAATTCAAACAATCAGCTATGGTAAAGATAAACCTGTTGTTTTAGGGTCAACAGAAATGGCATGGGCATTAAATCGTGTAAGTACTACACGAATTGAATGTGGCGATAAGTAAAAATCCCTTATTAATTTAAATCTCAAAAGCTGCTCGATTTAAGGGTGGCTTTTTTGTTTATGGGGCATAGAAAAAACTACTCTAGGATTCATAAGCCTATCTTAATTTAAAGAGTTAATTTTTTAAAATAAATTACGCTTGTTAATGTATTGGTTCCAGATGTATTGTGGTCAAAATTAGGTTTACAGCTATGAAAAAATTATTCTCTGCCTTATCATTTGTTTTTGTATTGAGTGCATCCTTTGGAGATGATGCTCCTCAGGTTTATTATTCTTCTCCATCTCAAAAAACTCTAGAAGCGTCAGGTGCTGTCCAGCAAGCATCTGGAATGGATCAGCTAAAAATGAAAAAAATAGATGATCTCCAAGAAATGAGTGCCCATCATTTTGGTAAATTAGAGGAAATTCAACACCAACTAGCAATACTTGATCAAAAAATTTCTGGCTTAGTTGAGTCTATTAAAACACATCAAGAAGCCCTTAAAAGAATGGAGAAAAACCAGGTAAAAAACCAGCCCCCCCGAGATCAAGAAAAAATAAAAGATCCCGCCAAGGTTGACGCGCAAAGCTTAGAAACTCAGTCCACAGTTATCTCCGATAATCAGGTTGAGAATAAGCCTGCGACGCAGAGCGTTTCAGATGCGAAAGAGCCTAACCAGCATGAAAAACAAAATGATATACCCCCTTCAACTGCAGAGAGAGCTCATCAATCAAAACCTGGGGATGAAATTAAAAAACCAGCTGAAATGGTTGAGGGTGCTGATACGAAAAAAGAAACTATAGATGCAAAAGAAAAGCCAGAAAAGCCAGAAGAGCCTGACAACAGGGATATAGATCTACTAAAAAAGGGCTTGTTAGAAAATCCTGAACAAGAAAAAAAAGTTCTAAGCTCTGAAGAAAAGTATAAAAAAATTCGAGCGATGATTGTACGGGGAAGTTACAAACAATCTCGAGAGGAGCTGATGGAATTTATTGAAGAAAACCCAAATCATTTTCTACTTTCTTCGGCATATTATTGGCTTGGCGAAACATATTTTGTAGAGAAAAAATACTCGGAAGCCGCTAAGACATTTATGAAGGGTTATAAAGTCAATCCCTCATCTCATAAGGTTAATGATATTTTGCTAAAACTAGCGATGAGTTTAGCTGCTTTAGATAAAAAACAAGATGCGTGTAAGACCTATAAAAAACTTAGAAACTCTGAGGTTGCTGTCAGTGCAACGCATAAGCATATTGCCGACAGGGAAGAAAAAAAGCTTGGGTGTGCATAGTCGTACGGTTGAATTTTTAAACTCTCCGCCTTTTTTAGAAATTTGTAAAAAGACCATCCCTCAATTTAATAATAGGATTGAAGCTGAGACAAAAGCTGTTGCTGTTGCGCTATCAGGAGGTGTTGATAGCCTTGTTTTAGCGTTTTTTATGTTAGCTTGGAGTAAGGCTCGTGGGATATTTACTTATTTTGTCCATGTTGATCATCAGCTGCGAGAGGAGTCATCTGAGCAAGCATTGACCTTGCAAAAGCAAATGAATCAACTTAGCCTCGAGTGCGATATTCTTAAGTGGAATCATCCACCGCTGAAAACAGGTATACAAGCTCAAGCCCGTAAGGCCCGTTATGAATTATTGACTCAATATTGCTTGGAGAGAGATGTTAAATATCTTTTCTTGGGACACCATTTAGATGATCAAATTGAAACTGTTTTGATGCGGCTTTTTAGAGGGTCAGGGTTAACAGGTTTAAAAGGCATATCAGTTTTTCAACCAATGAGACAATTGGCTTTAGTGAGGCCCTTTCTGAAAATAGAAAAAAGAATCCTTGAAGAAATAAGTGCAGGAATACCCCTTGAACCGATAGTTGACCCTAGCAATGAAAAGACTGATTACACACGTGTTCGTTTGCGTAAGGGACTAAGTAATATGGTGACCTCAGATGAGAAAAAGCATTTTTTAACATCTCTAGAAAAAATAAAACGCGTAGAAAAAATAGCTGAACACTACAAATTTTTGGCTTTTGAAGACTGTGTAAATCTTAATTCTTTAGGGTTTGCACAGCTATCAATCGTGAAGCTTAAGAAGCATGCAGATGAAGTACAGCTTCGGCTTATTTCAGAACTATTGATGATCATTTCAGGCAATGCTGATCCAATAAGGATGGAGAGCTTACAAAGAGTTCATGAGTTCTTGTTAGGGGATATCTGTAGTCAGCAAACCTTGCATGGATGTATTATTGAGTTGGATGCAAATGGAGAGGCTTGGTTTTATCGAGAGTGTGCAAAGATTAATAAGGTTGTTGAATTTAAAACAAGTTCAATGATTTGGGATAACCGTTTTAAAATTACAAAGGTGGAAAAAATAGACAATGAAGACGTTTTTATTTCGCCAATTAAATACTTAGATCTAAAGAGAAATAATAAATTAAATATTGACTTTTCAGGCCTTCCTGATAAATGTATTTATACATTGCCAGTCATTTACACAAAATCTGGAATCGTCTCCGTTCCTCACTTGAAATTTAACCCACAGCTCTTTACGATAGCGTACTTGGGCACCGCCAACATGAAGGTTTAATATTATGAAAAAAAATCAAAATTTTATTTATTTTCTCCTGCTTATCGGGGTTCTTGTCATAGCCTTGGCTGCATCAGAGAACTTTAATGCACCCGTTAAGAAAAATGATGTCACCTATACTGAGTTCAAACAGATGGTTGATGCCAAGCAGGTTAGCGAAGTATCAATGCGCGGTAATGTTGTAACAGGCAAAACAACCAATGGGCAAAATTTTACTACTCGGATTCCTTATAATTCTGAGGTTGGGACTGCGCTTGCTGATAAAGGGGTTCAAGTTAAGGCAGAACCAATTCAAGACGAAGGTGGATCAATTTGGCAAATCTTGTTGAGCTACTTACCAACAGTCATTTTTATTGGTTTTTTAATTTATGCTTTTTCACAAATGCAAGGCGGGGCTAAAGGAATGGGCTTTGGTCGGTCTAAGGCTAAACTTATGAATGAAAGTAAGAAAAAGGTTACTTTTAAAGACGTGGCTGGAGCAGAAGAGGCAAAAGAAGAAGTTGGGGAAATTGTTGAGTTTTTGAAAGATCCGCAAAAGTTTCAAAGATTGGGTGGCCGAATTCCTGCAGGGGTTCTAATGGTTGGGCCACCTGGAACAGGTAAAACGCTCTTGGCGCGCGCTATTGCTGGTGAGGCAAAGGTTCCTTTCTTTTCAATATCCGGATCAGACTTTATTGAGATGTTTGTTGGTGTGGGTGCGAGCCGTGTGCGAAGCATGTTTGAGCAGGCCAAAAAAAGTGCTCCTTGTATTATTTTTATCGATGAGATTGATGCTGTTGGACGCCAACGTGGTAGCGGTGGATTTAGTGGTGGCCATGATGAACGTGAGCAGACATTAAATCAGTTGCTGGTAGAGATGGATGGGTTTAATGATAATGAAGGCGTTATTGTTATTGCTGCGACAAACAGAGCCGATGTTCTTGATAAGGCGCTTTTAAGACCTGGACGATTCGACCGACAAGTAACGGTAGGCTTACCTGATATCGATGGCCGGGAGGCAATATTAAATGTGCACCTTGAAAAAGTGCCAACCGCAGATGATGTGAATACCTTAACACTAGCACGGGGAACGCCAGGGTTCTCGGGGGCAGATTTAGCAAATATTGTGAACGAAGCTGCTTTGCTTGCTGCGCGCCGGGGAAGACGAGTTGTTGGCATGGCTGAGTTGGATGCGGCCCGCGATAAAGTTGCCATGGGCCCGGAGAAAAAATCAAAAGCCATGACAGATAAAGAGAAAAAATTGGTTGCTTATCATGAAGGCGGTCATGCTTTGGTTGGTTTTTTCTTGCCTGTGAAGGGAACAGTTAATCGTGCAACAATCATTCCTCGCACAAGTGGGGTAGGTGGATTTGTTGAGACCTTGCCTGAAAATGAACGCCATCCAGCTACTAAAGCAGACCTTGAGGGACGTATTGCTCTTTCCATGGGGGGACGTGTTGCCGAAGAACTGATTTTTGGTAAAGAAAATGCGACTACAGGCGCTCAGTCAGATTTTCGCCAGGCAACTTCTATTGCACAATATATGGTTGTTGAGTTTGGAATGAGTGATGTATTAGGTCCTTTAAATTACACTAACTATGGCTTGCTTGACTCAGATAGCATTCAAAATCTTTCTCCTGAAACAACTGCACTAATCAACAGTGAAGTGCGTAAGATTGTTATAAATGGATATAATAAAGCACGTGAAATACTTGAAAAGCACATCGATAAGCTGCATTTGTTTGCCGAAAAGTTGATTGAATATGAAACACTTATGGCTGATGAAATCAAATCTTTGTTAACAGAGGGAACGATTCATCGTGAGCCAACAACAAGAACCCGTCGGAAGAGATCTTCTTCTATTGATGGTTTATTGAAATCTGAAACTGACAAGAAAAATGTAGGTCCTGAGCCAAAGCCGAGCGTATAAATGAATAAATCAAAACGCCAATTTTTTGGAACAGATGGAATACGGGGTCGGGCCAACCAAGGAAAACTGACGCCAGCCTCATTGGTTAAGATTGCTCAAGCAGCTGCCATTGTTTGCCGGCAGAAACGCTCTACACAACCCACGGTTGTAATTGGTAAAGACACACGTTTATCAAGCTACATGGTTGAATCAGCCTTAGCCTCTGGATTTCTGTCAGCGGGTATGCGGGTTACTTATTTGGGGCCAGTTCCCACGCCAGCTGTGTCAATGTTTATACGGTCTCTACGGGCTGATTTAGGTGTAATGATTTCAGCCTCTCATAATCCACCCGAGGATAATGGAATCAAGTTTTTCAACAGCGATGGCTTTAAACTTTGTGATGACAAAGAGCTTGAAATAGAATCTCTGTGTCAACAAGCCTTGGATGATTCACTGGCTGATGCGCCTGCCTTAGCAAAAGCCAAAAGGCTACAAGATGCTCAGGGGCGTTATGTTGAGTATGCTAAAAATACGTTTCCCCGCGGGCAACGTTTAGAAGGTCTAAAAATTGTTCTGGATTGTGCGAATGGAGCAACCTATAAAATTGCTCCGCTTGTTCTTTGGGAACTGGGCGCTGAAATTATTCCCATTGGGGTTGATCCAGATGGAACAAACATTAATGTGAATTGTGGTGCGACAGCCACTGAAACCCTTCGGGCCCGGGTCTTAGAAGAACATGCTGATATTGGCATTGCCTTGGATGGCGATGGAGATCGTGTCATCATTGTTGATGAAAAGGGACAAACGGTTGATGGTGATGCAATCTTGGGCCGAATTGCAACGTATTGGCAAGAGATTGATAAACTCGCTAAACCGGTCGTTGTTGCAACGGTAATGTCTAATCTTGGGCTTGAGAGATATCTTGAAAAAGCTGGCATCAAACTTGAGCGCACACAGGTAGGTGATCGGTATGTTGTTGAGTGTATGCGTAAACATGGCTATAACTTGGGCGGCGAGCAATCTGGCCATGTTGTGCTATCTGATTATGCAACAACAGGCGATGGCATCATAAGTGCTTTGCAGTTTTTGGCAATTATGTGCCGTAAAAAACAACCTGCGAGTGTTGTTGGTCATCCCTTTACCCCAGTGCCGCAAATCTTAACCAATGTGCGTGTGCAAAATGCAAACGACGTACTTGCTTCAATCAGTTTTCAAGAAGCCATTAAAAAGGAGGAGCGTCTTCTGGGGGATAATGGTCGCATTTTAGTTCGTAAATCGGGAACTGAACCATTGATCCGAATTATGGTTGAAGGAGATAATCGAGATTTAATTTCAGAAATTGGTCAGCGCTTAGCGCAAAAAATTGAAAAGGCTTAAATGAGTCTATCTCATATATAAATATAAAATAAGAGAAAAATAATAGATATGCACAGTACTGGAAGTTTAACAATAATCGCTTTGGTTGGCTTTGTTGCGCTGGTTAGCGGATACTTGTTTACGCGCATTCGTCAACCGGCCGTTGTTGGATATGTGATAGCGGGTTTGATCTTAGGTCCTTCTGGATTTTCTTTAATTGAAAATAGAGAAATGGTCAGTTTTATGGCGGAGTTAGGAGTGCTGCTTCTATTGTTTATTTTGGGCTTGGAAATGAATTTGCGCACATTCCGAGAGATCTGGAAGATTGCTTTGGGGTGTGTAGCGTTGCAGGTTACCAGTGCTGTTATTATGATGACGGGCGCGGCTTTTATTTTTAATTTTTCTGTTGGAACAACCCTTTTGATTGGCTTTATAACTGCGCTCAGTAGTACAGCAGCCTCTGTTTCTATTCTTGAAAACATTGGGGAATTAAAGTCAACGGCCGGAAAACTAACCATTGGTATTTTGATTGCCCAGGATATTGCTTTTGTGCCAATGACTCTGATCCTGAAAAGTTTTGGTGGTGCTGGCGGGTTTTCGATTCTGACAATTATGAAAATGATTATTGCCATTGGGGCTTTGGTGGTGATCATTGTTTATCTGTCTAAAAAGGAGCGTGTGAGAATTCCTTTTATTGATGCGGTTGGGAAACGAAAAGAGCTTTATCCGCTTATGGGGCTGGCATTTTGTTTTTTAGCAGCTGCATTAAGCGGGTTCCTGGAGATTTCAGCTGCCTATGGTGCGTTTGTTGCTGGGCTTGTTTTAGGGAACTCAGCTGATCGACATGCTGTCATTAAAGCAACTCAACCAACGCAAAGCATATTGCTGATGACTTTCTTTTTATCCGTTGGCATGTTGTTAGATTTAGGATATCTGGCTGAGAATTGGCTGAAAGTTTTGATTCTTTTAAGCATGATCTTTGTTGTTAAAACAGTTCTTAATACGATGTTCTTAAAACATTTTGGGCAGCCTGTTGAAACAGCGTTACTGAGCAGTTTGGTTTTGGCGCAAATAGGGGAATTCTCTTTTGTTTTAACAACTATTGGTTTAGATCAAAAATTATTAGATCCTGCTGGAGGAAACCTGGTGATCTGCTTGACTGTTTTATCATTGGTTTTAAGCCCCATATGGATGATAGGGGCGCAACGTCTTTGTAAGATGGGTGTTGTTTCAACAAATCAGCCTGATTCAACTGTTCAATCTTTCTTTGCCTCGGTTTATCGACCAGAATTAGGGTGGATAAAAAAACAGGCATCTATGGTTTATGAAGCAGCAAGAAAAATTATTAATCGCTAATTGAATCTGTGTCACTAAACTTTATCCCCTCGTTTGAATTTGAGAAACAAGCTAAGGGGCCTGTCGTTGGGTTAGATGAAGCAGGGATGGGATGTTGGGCTGGTGATGTTTTTGCTGCCGCAGCGTATGTGCCTCAAACACTATCAAAAGATTTTCTAAACCAAATCCATGATTCAAAAAAACTGACAGCTAAAAAGCGCCAGAGCTTATTTCAAACCTACAAAGAAATGGGTATTCAATTTTTTGTGGCCCATGCATCACTGCAAGAAATTGAGCAGTTAAACATTCGTGGCGCCGCTCTTTTAGCAATGGAGCGTGCTTATCAGGGGCTGGGGATAGAGGCTGAGTTGGCGCTGGTGGATGGTACAATGCAGCCCAAGTTGCCTTGCCAAGTTCAAGCTGTGGTGAAAGGAGATCAACGCAGTTACAGCATTGCTGCTGCATCCATAGCTGTAAAGGTGAGCCGTGATCAGTATATGCGGGAATTAGACGTGCTTCATCCAGACTATGGTTGGGCAGATAATGCCGGATATGGCACAAAAAAGCATCAACAAGCGCTAGATCAAATCGGCATTAGCCCTTATCACAGGCGCATGTATCGACCAATACTAGAGCGACTAAAGTAGTTACATTCTTTAACTATTACTGGATTTTTTCTTTATAATTTTCCAGTAGGAACGTTTGAGCAAGTAACAGACAATAGTAAAGATGCTTAAGAATATTAGCCATTGAATGCCTAACCGTCGGCGTTGTTCTAATTCTGGTTCTGATGCCCAAGCTAGGAAAGTCGTTACATCATGGGCCATTTGTTTTGGAGTTGCAACTGTACCATCATCATACGTTACAACGCCTTCTAGCAAGGGAGGGGCCATAGCAATTTGCCCCCCGGGGAAGTAAGGATTGTAATACTTCCCAGGCACAAGATCGACGTTGGCGGGGGGAAGCTCTTGATACCCAGTTAATAGGGCGTAGAGATAATCTGCACCACCTGCACGCGCTTTGGTAATCAAGCTTAGATCTGGCGGGTAAGAGCCATTATTGGCCGCTTGAGCTGCTTTTTTATTTTTATAAGGGCCAACAAAAGTATCTGACGGTTTGCCAGGTCGATCATACATTTCCCCTTCATCATCTGGGCCATCACGGACTTGGTATTCTGCTGCAATGGCTTTGACTTGTGCTTTGCTAAAACCAATCTTTTGTAGGTATTGATAGCGGACGTGCTTGAGGCCATGACAACTAGCACACACCTGTCGATAAACTTGATAGCCCCGTTGCGCAGCTGCTCTATCAAAGGTTCCAAGCATGCCGTTGAAGCTCCAATTATGCTTGGGAGGTTCTTTGGCCTGTTCACCAGCATTAAGATGCAGAACTGTCAGAAGTGTAAGAAACAGGATTACGAACTTAATCATGGCAAGAATTTTTGTAGTAGGCTGACAGAGATTCTGGGAGACCGCTGGGTTTTTCGAATCGACTGACAAGGGGGACAAGAATTAAGAAGTGAATAAAATAGTAAGCAGTGGCGAATTGACCAATGATAATGTAATTTCCCTCTGCGGGCTTAGCACCAGCCCACCCAAGAATGATTACATCAAGAATAAAAACCCAAAACAAGGCACGAGAGATAGGCCTGAAGGTTAAGCTTCTTACTTTTGACCTATCGATCCAAGGCAAGGCAAACAGCACAAGAATCGAGGAGATCATGGCAACAAACCCACCCAATTTATCGGGAATAGCACGTAAAATGGCGTAGAAGGGCAAGAAGTACCACTCTGGAACAATATGCGCTGGTGTGACCATTGGATCTGCTGGAATGTAATTTTCTGGCTCGCCAAAGAAATTCGGGGCAAAGAAAATAAAAAAAGCAAAAATAACCATGAATGCTGTAATGGATAGGAGATCTTTAACAGTGTAATAGGGATGGAAAGGAATGGTATCTTCGGCTGTTTTTGGTTCAACGCCGGTTGGGTTGTTTGAGCCATTGGTATGAAGGGCCCATACATGTATAAAGACCATTAAGAACATAAGAAAGGGGAGCAAATAGTGTAAAGCAAAGAATTTATTTAAAGCGGGTGCACCCACGTAAGGCGCGCCAAGAAGCCATTCGAGAATGCTATCACCAACCCAAGGAATAGCCGTGAAAAGATTGGTTATGACTGTGGCACCCCAATAGCTCATTTGTCCCCATGGAAGAACATATCCTAAGAAGGCGGTTGCCATCATGATTAAAAAAATAATCATGCCAATAATCCATAAAAGTTCCCGTGGGGATTTGTAGGATCCATAATATATTGAGCGAAACATATGCATATACACGACAAGGAAAAAGAGTGATGCCCCATTTGCATGAAGATATCTAATTAACCAACCAAAATTAACTTCACGCATGATACGCTCGACACTGTCAAAGGCATGGTCAGGATGAGGAATGTAGTGCATCGCTAAAAGGATGCCGGTAATGATCATGACGACCAGCATAAATCCAGCTATAAACCCTCCTGTCCAAAGAAAGGATAGATTTTTAGGAACTTGGTAGTGTTTTAAGGTGTGCTCAAAAAAACTGATGATCGGCAGACGATGTTCGATCCAGCGAACGAAGGGATGGCGATACGGGTTTTGGCTTTGTTTTGCCATCAGCTTGATTCTCCAATCCGAATAAGATCTTCTTTGACAAAAGTATAAGGCGGTACAATCATATTGGTGGGTGCCGGGCCTTTGCGAATACGACCAGAGGTATCATAATGGGAGCCATGGCATGGGCAAAACCATCCCCCATACTCGCCGCGTGGTTCTGTCTTTTTTTGCCCTAAAGGAACACAGCCAAGATGTGTACATATACCTGTAACAATGAGCCATTGAGGCTTTAGAACCCGAGATTTATCTGTTTGTGGATCGGGTAGAGCAGACATGGGTGCATCTTCGGCTTCAGCAATTTCCTGTTGTGTGCGATGACGAATAAAAACAGGCTTCCCTTGCCAAATAACAGTTAGTGCCGCCCCTGATAAGATGGGCGCTAAGTTTACTTCTGTAATGGATTCAGCAAGTGTGTCGGCAGCTGGATTCATGCTTTGAAGCAAGGGCCAAGCAATTGATCCTGCTAAAACACCGCCCATGGCTGTTGCGGTGAGGGTTATAAAGTCACGTCGTTTTTTGCCTTTTTCTGATAGCTCTTCCCGTGTGGCATTCATTCTTATTCAACACTGTTTTACACGACTTAAAATTATCATGAATCAGCAGGTCTGAAAAGGGATGGTTTGTGGTGATGTAAGTTGAGAGGCTAGATTTTCTAGCTTAAGAGGTCTTTTTTGACATTCAGTGTAATGTCTTCAGCTACAAAGGTTTCGAGGCGCTTGCGGCTTTCGATTTCTTTGGCTTGAATATAACTGTCATTGCCGCGGATTTTTTGATCACGCAATTTCTCATAATTTTCGTGATACGATTTTTTAAGATCTGCAATTTGTTGATCTTGATGGCGTCTCTTGGTTTTTTCTTCATCAGCCCAATGCTCGAGCTCATGGCAGATTTGTGCATGGGCATGCTCAGCTTCTTTTTGAAGAGCTTTTGCCTCTTTAAGTTCTGCGACGATTGCTTGGCGATGTTCTTGAACGGTACTACTGATAAGGTTTATCAATTTACGCCCAACAACGACGACAAAAAGGATGAAAGAGACGGCATACCAAAATGCTGGGTCTTGGAAATACTCAGACATTTGCTACCTTTTCTGCAGAATTGAACTTTGTTATCGCAAGTTTGGTTAGATTCTTGCTTTCAACTTTAAGCGACCCACGTAATTTTTGTTCGTGGTTTAAAAGGTCTTGCTCGCGCTTGTGTAGCTCTTCTGACATTTGCTTTATGAGGGCTTTCTCTTTTTCTTGAAATTGCTCTTGAAGGGCGTGACTTTCTTCTTCGTATACATGAAGAAGCTCTGCCTCTAAGTTTTGTCGCTTGCTAATGAGGATTTTTTCCAGCTCAATTGCTTGGTCTGTGAGTTTTTCGGCTTCAGATAGATATGCTTGAATTGTTGCAGACCGTGTAGCAAGTAAGTTTTGCAATTTTGGCACAAGCACCAATTTGCTTAGCCCATAGAATAGACCAAAAATAATAGCCAGCCAGAAAAGCTGCGGTAAAAATGTTTCAACCTGAAACTGAGGCATTTTCTAGTTAAAGAGAATCAGGAATGAAATCAGTAGTGCGAAAAGAGCAACGGCTTCTGTAAGGGCAAACCCAAGCATTGCAACACCAAAGACATCTTTTTTAGCTTCTGGATTACGGGCAATTGCACTGATTAGGGTTGCAAAAATATTTCCAATCCCGATACCAACACCAAGTAACGCAACAACGGCTAAACCTGCACCGATCATTTTAGCTGCACCAATATCCATAAATATACTCCTTTTATTGATCGTTGATAAAACTTGTTTCTAATGGAGTTCTATGACATCTCGCAAATATAAACAAGTTAAAACACTAAAAACATACGCTTGAAGGAAAGCAATCATAAACTCAAAGCCAATTAAAACGGATGTGGCAATGATGGTTGAAAACCCAAAAACGCCCAAAGAAATTGTGAACATAGAGAAAACTTTAAGCATGGTGTGACCTGCCATCATGTTGGCAAAAAGACGAATAGAGAGACTGATCGGCCTTGAAAGAAATGAAATTATTTCAATGACGATTAGGAGAGGAGCCATAAAAATGGGTGCACCTGGGGGTAAAAAATAACTGAAGAAATGAAAACCATGTTTAATGAAGCCAATCAGGGTGATCAGTACAAAGACAACCAGAGCCAAGGCAAAGGTTAGAATAATTTGGCTGGTGAAAGTGTAGGCATAAGGAATCATACCAAAGAGATTGCCGAACAAAATGAATGTAAAAAGGCTAAAGACTAAGGGAATGTATTTTTGCCCTGTTTGGCCAATGTTTTCCTCAACTAAGCTTTGAATGAAACCAAAAATTTTCTCTGCAAATACTTGAATAACACCTGGTTTTTCTATGGACCGGCCACTTGAAAAAACTAAAAGGGCAACGGCTAAAACAGAAAGGAGCATGTATAAAGCTGAGTTCGTGAAAGGAAGATCAACGCCAGCTATGGAAAAGTTGAAAATTTTTTCAATCTCAAACTGATGGAGAGGGCTATGCATACTTTTTTAACTTTTTTTCATTTGTTGGTTTAACCGATATATTGATAAAAATCCAGAGATGGATCCCAAAAAAAATCCAACAATCATCGCAATTGGCTTTGTATCAAAGTATTCGTCAATAAAAAAACCTATTCCAATACCAACAGCCATGCTTGAAACCAGATCAATGCTGATGCGCAAAAACCCAAAAGAGGGCTGAGTTTTGGGATCGTTTTTAACCTTATTGGGCTTTTGCTGAGCGACTTTGATTCTTTGCTTGAGATCCGACATGTGCTTTTGATTTTCTAGGTGGATTTTTGTTTTTGCTTTTTGGTGTATGTGCGAGTTTTTCTGCATCTGCAACTTTAACAAAGAAGTTTTTTAGAGAACCGTTTTTTTGAAGATAAGTTTTTGCTTCCTTCATAATTTCAAGGAACTCTTCATAGTCAATTGCTTGAGAAATTTTTGTGTTACCAATAATAAATGTTGGCGTTGCTTCAATGTGCTGTCTGCCTGCTTGCATGCGGCACATAATTAGTCCGTTTTCAATAGTTTCATTCTTTAAACACTTACGAATTTGATCTTTATTAAGCCCGTATTTTAGTGCCATTTTTTGAGCTGCTTTTTCAGGATTTTCAGCTGTTAGCCATTTTTGTTGTTGGAGATAAAATTGCTCAAAAAGCAAGTTGGTTGAAGAACAGTGACTGAGTTGTGCTGCGACAAGATCAGCTTTGGAAAAAACATAAGGTTTTACCACCCAGTAAACTTGACCTGTTTTGATAAAGTTTTTTTTAATTTTAGGCCAGGTTTTGCCTTTAAAATGGCTACAGGCGCCACAGGCCATTGAGCTATATTCAACGAAATGTATTTTTGCTTTGGGGTTGCCGTAAGCGAACTGTATGATCTCCTGTGGCGCTTGATGATGATTTGTGACAGCTTGATCACATTGTGAGTCTGGCTTAGACTGCGCTTGAGCGATTCCAAAAATGAAAAAAGTTAAAAATAATAAACAAGCACGCACATTAAGCCCCATCAAAGTTTTATATAATTTAGCATACGCTTTGATTTAGTCAAAGGAATGCTTGGCGCTTTTTATAAGGCTTTCAATAAAGACAAGTGGAGGGACTGGTTTTGGCTCGGCCAACGCTTGATGATAGATGACCGTTGAAGGCGTAAGTGCGGGAAGAGAATTAGCTTCAATGATAATGATTTTTTGTGTTTTTGTATTGTAGAAGAAATCAATGCGGCAATAGTTTTGAATGCCAAGTACTTGTGCTGTTTGAGCTAATTTCACTTTTATGGACGTTAGTTGTTCGGAGGGAATAAGAGATTCTGGTGGGGGTGTCAGATTGATGCCCGTTCCTCCTTGGAACTTTTCTTCTAAAGACAAAACTTTTTCTGCGGCAACAGTAATGCTGGGGTTGAGAGCATGATATAGGTCTTCTTTTTCAAGAACGCCAATGGTTAGCTCGAGCCAGCCTGTTTTGGATGTATGAACAAGCTTATTTTTTTTCATAAAAATTGGATCAATTTCAATAAATGGCTCGAGCATTAGGGGTTGGTTTGGATCAGCCATTAAAGAAATTTCTGCTGATTGATATGGAAAGGTATTGGCCTCTACAAAAGTGTGGCCTTTATTAACAAGCTGGCAATAACGTTTTAAATCTTCCAGATTGTTGATGATAATAATGCCAGCAGAGCAGCCTTCTGCCTGGGGTTTAATGACAAAATCTGTGGGATGATCGGTAAGAGTCTGTGCCTTTTGCCAGCATGACTCAAGATCTGTTTCATCTGCTTTAAAAATAACTTTTTCCAGGGCTGAGACATTTGGGATCTGTGCAGAATTAATGCGCTCTGCCGTTAAGTTTTTATCCATACAAATGGCTGCGGCTTCAGGGCGCGAGCCATTATAGGAGATTTGGTATTGATCGAGATGCTTCTGGATTGTGCCATCCTCGCCAATCCCACCATGAAGACCAAGGAATAGAAAGCTAAAGTTGTCTGATACATGTTGCAGAAATTCAGCCAGGCTATATTTTTTTGGTTGTACAAGGGGCTTAAAGTTCAGACCCAAAGAGCTGCGAATCTTTTGCTGGAAGGGTTCGATTTTCTTTGTTTGCTGTTCTGCTTTTAGACATTTTTGTTCAATCTCCTCTACGGTATGACTAAGGGCATAAGCATAGGGAAGAGACCAAATAAAGTGATTTGTATCGAGGAAAAAGGGGCTCGGTTGATATTGATTTGACTGACGCAGTTTCAGCCAAGCATTTGACCCGCTCATGAGAGAAACTTGCCGTTCAGCTGTAGCGCCGCCCATCAATACAGCAACAGCTTCCTTTTCTGAATCCGGATTCGCAACCGGTGTGAATGTTAGCCCATAGCGCTGGCAGGCTTTTCTAATGATATAAGTTAAAAGTTCTTGGTGTGTGAGGCCCATCCAAGCGCCTTGCTGAAAAATAAAGCTGTTTTGTTCCATGCCGCTGATGGGGTTGAAATCGGTGAACAGAATTTCACCTGACTCTAATAACCAGCCATCCATACGCGTAAAATCACGTATGCCAAAAGCTTTAAAAAGCTGTTCGCCTAAGGAGCGGATTTTATCGATTGTTGTATCCTCAAACTGGGGTGGACAAAGCCATTGTGTGTTGGCCGTTGGCAGATACTTGCGCCTGTAGTCAAACAATTGATTTTCTGAACAATTAATTTGAATTTGACTTGGCACAAGAGCGACAGGATCCCCCTCTGGATTTTGAAGAAGGATGAGCGTGAACTCTTTGCCTTGAATATACGGTTCAATCAAAACTTGGTTACAGAGTTTTTCTGTAAAGATTGTTTGTGTAGCTTTGAAAGCTTGTTCGGCTGTTTCTACAGAAAAAACACCAATGGATGACCCCCCTGCAGCTGGCTTAACAACAGCTCGTGTAAGGTCATGCTCTTGAAAGAAAGTGGTGATTTTTTCAGGTTGATTTGTGTCTGTTTGATCTAATTCTAGAACAGGACAGGTTGAAAAATTGTGCTTTTCAAGAACAATGCGCGCATTAGGCTTGTGATACATGTTGTTGCAAACACTGCTGGAGGGGCCAACATACGGAATATTATTCTTCTCAAGAAGTGATTGAAGGGTGCCATCTTCGCCATATGCACCGTGAATGATTGGAAAAACCAAGTCTACATTTTGAAGCTGATTGATAAATTCCTGCTCTGAAAAAGGTGTAGAGAGTGACTCAAGTTTGAAATCAAAGTCTAGTGGGGTGTTGGAGTAAAGGTGAGTGGGAGAAAGATGGTAAAATTGTAGGTCAGGCGATACATAAAAAATATCAATTTTTTTGATAATTGGCGCTAGATGATCAACAACGGATCGGGCTGAATTCAAAGAAATACCCCGTTCAGGAGAGGGGCCGCCACAAATAATTGCTAAATAATTCAGGTGCTTATTCATGGTTTACTTCTACCTTATCAAAGGTTTATCTGCAATATGCACAATTGAACCTTGCCTGGTATTGTGCGAGGATTTTAGAAATTGTTTGATAAATATTTAACATTTTAGAGTAAAAGTTTACCTAATATTAATATTTATTAAGCTACTCTTGAATTGTGATATGGGAGGATGCTAATGAGCAGATATTTTTTATTTGTATCCATTATTTTAAGTTTTGCTTTGAACGGGTTTTGTGCAGGGTCACCTGTACCTGGAGGCGATGAATATGTATCACAACCTTGGCAGCCAGCGCGTGGTTTACAAATGATTAAAATCTTTAATTTGGATGGTGGTCCGCCTTCACCTGGGGGGATGTGGAGTTCACGTGCACGGCATCCTTATTCACATTTAAGAGAAGAATATGAAGAACGTACACGTCGGTTACCAGAGTTGGTTGCTGAAGAAAGAGAATCGGATGTGTATTTAACACCGCCCGAGGCTCTGTCACCTGTACGCCGTCATCCAGCCAAGCCACGTATCATAGGATCATTTTCAGGCGGAGGCATTAAAGGCCTTTTGAGTGCGGCAGCTGTTAGGTCAATTTGCGAGGAATCTGATGTAGCGTTTGATGGCCTTTTTGATGCAACTGGTGGAACATCCATTGGATCTTTTTTAGCAGCCATTGGCGCGGGGTATAGTGAAATGTCGGCAGAGGATTGTGTGAATCTTTTTATGAAAGAGGGACACACAATTTTTCCGCCTTCAAGGTGGAATAAATTTATTTCGTTAGGGGGATTTGCCGCACCGGTTTATCCAAGAAAACCACTGGATGATATTTTGCTAAGGAATTTTGGCACAAAAAAATTATCTGAGGGTAAAATTCCCTTTTCAGCTGTAAGCGTTTTACAATACCAAGATCCACATGGGTTTTGGGGTAAACCTGTTGCGAAGGTTTTTAATCAACTGGAAGCGTTGGGTAATCCAATACTGGATACAGAGGTGCGACATGCACTTGCTGCCTCCTCGGCTGCGCCGTCTTACTTTAGAAGCCCTGAATGGGATTATGCGGGTAAAAGAGCGCGGGCTATGGATGGCGCTTTGGTTGCAAACTCGCCTGATAATGAAGTGCTTTTATCGGCAAGGGAGCACTATGGCACGTTGGGAGAAAAGGATATTGTGTTGTTATTTCGAACAGGACATTTAGATCCAAAATTGGCAAAAGCACCTGGTTTCGTGACACGGGTTTTAAATCGGTTTAGTCCGTTCAGGCAAGGTGGGTTGTATGAACATGCAGGATCGGTTTTCCACAGTTTTATGGATACAGGTTTGGCCGAAGCAAATGCACGTCGTTTGGCGATATCTATGGGTGTTCAGCAAGAAAATATTTTTACATTTGATGCAATCTTGAGTGATAGCGACATGGCCCGTGTTGATGATGATTTCCTTCAAGAGCTTGAGGAAAAAGGGGCAGCTTCTGTAACCAGTATGCGCCATGAAGATAAAAGCCGTCTGTTTGAGGCTATTCGTAAGCGTGCAGAAATTGGTGAGGATGAAGTCTAATATTTGGTGCGCGAACGTATTAAAATATAGATCACACCAACGCCTGCTAGAATATAACAATACCCAACGTGGCTGATAACGGCGAGAGGTGAAACTTGGCTGAGGCGGCTGGCAAGCAAAACCTGTGCACCATGAGGCAAAAGGCCTTGTGCAGCACAAGAAAATATACTGAGCAGGGTGGCAGAACGGGCTGGGGATAAACCTGATTTCTTGGCCATTTTTTCAACAATAGTACCAATGATTAAAATTGAAATAACATTGTTGGCAACAGCTGCTGTTACAAGGGAAATGACCAGCGCAATGCTTAGCGCGATATAAGTACGAGTATGTTTTTTTTCAGTATTGATTTTATCTAAACTGTTCAAAATTGGCGCAAACCCACCTTGAGATTGAATCAAACCCACCAATCCACCAAGAAGTAAAGACAGAACCATGATTTCATTCATACTGGCAAAGCCGCGATAGATATCTTGACTGAATTGAATAAGAGTATAGTCTGACGGTTCGATAATGCCAATGATACCCGCAACCAATGTGCCAAGTCCAAGAACCAAAAAGACATTCATACCAGCCAAGGCAAATATGATTACAGCCAAATAGGGTATAAGCTTGATAGCATGATAGTTTAGGGATGGAACAGCGACAGTTGCTGGTTGAAATGTTGAGAGCATGATTAAATAAAGGGATGCTGCAACAAGAGCAATTGGCGCGTTTAAAATAAATTTTTGCCGGACTTTTGCTTTTTGTGTTTGGGTTGCAGCCAGAGTTGTATCGGATATCATTGAGAGATTATCACCAAACATAGCCCCACCTATAACGATCCCAAGGACCAGAGGGATGTCAACACCTGTGGCATTTGCAAGGCCTATTCCAATTGGTGTAACCGCAGCAACCACACCCATGGAGGATCCCATGGCAAATCCGATAGAGGCACTAAGGATAAAGAGCGATGGAAGCAAGGCCTGCGCGGGAAGAAGAGACATGATAAAATGAATTAAATCATCAATACAACCAACGGCCTGGGTAACAACACCAAAAGCGCCAGCAAAGATGTAGATCATGCACATGGCCAGTAGAGTTTGATTGCCCATGCCAGTTAGAACTTGTTGCAGGCGCGTGGCAAACGGACCACTGGCAAATAACAGAGCCCAAATAAGCGCAGGGATAATGGCAACAGCAGGGGAAATTTGATAAAAAGCGTTGTCGACCCCCTGAGCTGAGAGATAAAGCCCACCACCAAGAAAAGCAATGATGAAGAGCGGGATTGCAAGAAGCAGTAAATACGGCTTAAGAGAGTATAGTTTCTGACTGTTCATTTTCTTTATTGTTTTCTAAATTAACTTTAGCCTATTTTATTAACGACGGGAGTTTTTGTGACAATACTTTATTCTATCTTTTTATTCTTACGTTATTTGATGTTGATTTTTTTGTTGCAAAAGGTTTTAGCAAAAGAGAAAGGTTTTAAAAAAATTTTTGGGGCTGTACCAGATAATGCTTTAGAGTGTTATAAAGGTATAGATGAGAAAGAGTCGAATAAGTAGAGCTAAGCAAGAGAAATTG
>MDTA01141382.1_pt1 | contig 24925 bp, 20 predicted proteins | sample 811151 | NCBI WGS metagenome assembly MDTA01 (sample SAMN05326648, study PRJNA326480) | marine metagenome | isolation source: seawater | place: Indian Ocean: South | collected 2010
AATGGGATGCAGGAGAAGCTATCAAATTAATTCATGAAGAAAAAATTTCAGATATTACCGGAGTTCCTACGCAAACCTGGGAGTTATTAAATCATCCTGATAGAGATAAATATGATTTGTCATCTCTAAGAACTCTTGGAGGTGGAGGAGGTCCTCGTCCTGCTAAACATGTCAAATTATTGGATGAAAATTTTAAGGGCAGGCCCGGTATCGGTTATGGGTTAACCGAAACAAATGCATTAGGCACCCTTGCAAGCGGTGATGAGTATATTAACAATCCATCCTCAGCGGGCAGAGTTGTTCCTCCTTTGACTGAAATTAAAATCATTGATGATAATTGGAATGAATTGGAAATGGGCATGATTGGCGAGGTTGCTATTAAATCTGAATCCAATATGTTGGGTTATTGGGGAAATGATGAGGCTACGTCTGATTGCATGAATGATGAAGGTTGGTTTAAATCTGGCGATATGGGTAAATTTGATGGACCTTTTTTACATATTGTAGATCGGATTAAGGATATGGTTATAAGAGGTGGAGAAAACATTGCTTGTCCTGAAGTAGAGAATGCAATATATAAACATCCAGATGTTTTAGAAGCTTGCGTTTTTGGAATTCCTGACGAAAGACTAGGTGAACTGCTATGCGCTTCAATTTTTTTAAAAGATAATTCGACTCTTAATGAAGAGACTTTAAAAGAGTTTCTTGTTGATAAATTAGCTGCTTTTAAAATTCCAGCCATAATTAAATTCTCAAAAAAAAATCTACCATTAGTAGCATCTGGTAAATTTAACAAGCCGAAGCTTAGAGAAAAATTTATGAATATGTAATTTTTTGCTTTTTTGCTTTCAAAATATATAAAAAAAAGTAAAAATATCACCTAAATGATCATTTATATTAAATAATGAATGTATTGCTAATTGAAGACGAACCAGATATTCGAAAAAACTTAGAATACAATCTTGAAAAAGAGGGTTATACAGTTTCATCATCTGGCTCGATTTCAGAATCTATGAGCTTGATTGAATCAAATCTCTTTTCCCTTGTTCTTTTAGATCTTATGCTTCCTGATGGGTCAGGCCTAGATTTGTGTAAAAAAATTAAGTCAAATTCTGAAACAGAACATACCCCAATAATAATTTTAACGGCAAAGGATGATGAGGTAGATAGAGTTGTTGGATTTGAATTGGGTGCAGATGATTATGTAACAAAGCCCTTTAGCGTAAGAGAGCTTATGCTTCGAGTGAAAGCTGTTCTTAAAAGAGGAAATAAGAATAAGGAAATCGTTCAGGTTGAGCGTCAATTTGGCGATTTGAAAATTGATATAGAATCACATGAGGTATATGTCGATTCAAAACAAGTTAATTTGACTGCACTCGAATTTAGGTTGCTGCGTCAGCTGCTTGACCGAAGAGGAAGGGTTCAATCTCGTGACCAATTATTATCTGACGTATGGGGTTATAGCTCAGAAATAACTACTAGAACAGTTGATACTCATATAAAACGTTTAAGAGAGAAACTTGGTCCAATGGGTGATTATATTCAAACGATTCGTGGTGTTGGATATAAATTCTCTAGAGCCCCAGAGTAGATAAATGGGAATTAGATCCCGAATTTTTCTAATCATTTTTATTTCATTAGGAATAGGTATTTTGATTTCGTCTATTGTGGCAGAGAGAGACCTATCAAATACTTTTCAAGAACAAATTTTATTAGAACTTGAAAAGCAAGCTTCTCTTCTTGTTGAAGTTGTTGATGAGGTAGATAGTATTGGAGAAATTAATGTTGCAGATTCTCTGGCAGATAGACTTGGGGATGCATCAAATTCAAGAATTTCCTTTATTCTAAATGATGGCACTGTTATTGGCGATTCAAATGTTAATAAGTCAGACGTTTATCTTCTTGATAATCACAGAAATAGATCTGAAATTAATGATGCATTAGTATTTGGAACTGGCTGGTCTATAAGATATAGCGATACTCTAAACCAACAACAATTATACTTCGCAATAACTGACAATAATGAGGAAAGTCCTAATGTAATAAGAATAGCTGTACCTTATACATATATTGATGATGTAACCTCAAGTTTAGATTTATCAATAATACTAGTAGCTATTGTTTCTTTCGCAGTTGCAACAATAGCTTCCGCTGTAGCAGCAAACTATGCCTATACAAGCATTGCGGATCTTGCTAATGCAACTTCGAATATTGTTAGCAGTAAAGCAAAGAAAAGTTTTATTAAAGCTCTTCCAACATCTAGAACTGATGAATTTGGATCTGTTGCAAAAAGCATTTCTCAAATTTCAGAAGACTTAAAGTCAACTATTAATTTAGTTACAAAACAAAGAAATCAATTTGGTTCTGTTTTAGATGACTTAGGTGATGGAATTATTGTTGCTGACCAAAATGGAAATATTACATTTGAAAATGAGCAATTTTCTCAGGTTCTAAATTTAGAGAGTGTAAGTGGAAAAAACCTTTCAGAATTAGATATCAAAGCATTAGAGTATTTATATAAAAGGGCTAAAAAGAAAAAAAGAGCTGATATTGAGTTTGAGATTGAACTTAAAGACAAAACTACAAGATGGGTACTTGGCACCATGAATCAATCTAAGACTACTCAAGAGTTTATTTTAGTTGTTCATGACATAACGCAACTTCGTCGATTTAGTGAAATGAGAAGAGATTTTGTTTCAAATGTTTCTCATGAGTTAAGAACACCAGTAAGCGTAATGAGAGCAAATGCAGAAACCTTAGTGGACGGAGCATTAGAGGACAAAAAACAAGCTAAAGTTTTTGCAAAAGCAATTTTACATAATGCAGAACGCCTCAGCGATATGGTCACAGCATTATTAGATTTATCAAGAATTGAATATGGTGAATTAAAGTTAAATATTGAAGAGCTTGATGTAAATACTCAAATCAATAATGTAATTAATTCATTAGCAAATCTTGGAAAGAAAAAAAATATTACTATTAAATGCTCATGTTCAAAAGTAAAGACAGTGTTGGCTGACAAAGGCGCTTTAGAAAGAATTTTAAATAATCTTATTGAAAATGCTTTTAAGTATTCTGAAAATGATTCTGAAATAAATATATATACGAAAAAAGTAAACGATTTTCTTGAAATAAGTATTACTGACAAAGGAAGAGGGGTTCCTGATGACGAACAGGAATTCATTTTTGATAGATTCTATAGAACTGCAGAAGCAAGGGCTACTGAAAAAAATGGTAGTGGACTTGGCTTGGCAATTGTTAGGAATCTAGTTCATAGTCTTAACGGTGAGGTTGGCATCAAAAACGGTAAAGATAAGGGTTCAATTTTTTGGTTCACGTTACCACTTAAAACTTCATAGCTCTGAAACAATATATTTAAAATTTGTCACAAAACTGTAAGATTTGTTTACATAACATCCCTTAAAAAGTTTCTTTGATCGTATCTAATTATTGTAATTAGTTCTCGGAGGGACAGACATGTTTTTTCAATATACAAAAAAATCTTTTTTAATTTTATCTACTTTCTTGCTTGTTGCCTGCGGAGGTGGGGGCGATACAAGCATTGCTTCACCTGGAGAATTAGGCTCCTTGAGTGATCCTACAGGCGGCGGTGGTACTGGTGGTGTTGGAAGTAATGTGAGAACTGGAACATGTCCAGATTCTGACTTTATTTCTAATGGCTCACCTGTTGCTGGTAATACTGTCTGCGCAATTACCGGACCAATTACATCTGATTTAACATTAACTGCTGATGTAATGTACAGAATGCTTGGAAAGGTAGACGTTGGTGTTGATATGGGAGGCGATGGAAGTAAACCTGGTGGCATATCTGCAACATTAACTATCCCTGCAAATGCAGTAATATTAGGAAAAGTCTCTCAGGATTACTTAGTCATAAATAGAGGTTCAAAAATTATCGCAAATGGAACACAGTCAGAGCCTATTAGGTTTACGCATAATACTGCAATTGAAGGAACTGTTGGAGAATTAGAAAGAGGTCTATGGGGTGGTTTAGTTATTCTTGGACAAGCACCGATAAACAAATGTTCAAATGATGTAAGAGGAACTGCAGCATGTGAAAAAGTTGTTGAAGGCTCTAATGCATTAATGGGCGGAAATAACAAAAATGATAATTCTGGTAAGTTAAATTTTGTGAGAGTTGAGTATGCTGGATATGAAATTTTTCCAGGCAATGAACTTAATGGTATAACTTTTGGCGGTGTTGGAGATGCAACAGAAGTTGATTTTGTTCAAGTTCACAATAATAAAGATGATTGTGTAGAGTTCTTTGGAGGCACAGTAAACGTTAAACACTTAATTTGTACAAATGCTGGAGATGATAACTTAGATATAGATTGGGGTTATCAAGGGAAAATGCAATTCGTTGTTGTTAAGCAAAATTCTGATACAAGTGATCATGTTGTTGAATCAGACAATACAAATGCTGATAAAGCTGTTGGTTACTTGACAGAACCTAGGTCACGCCCAATGGTAGCTAACTTTACATTTTTGGCTCAAGGCGCTGATGAACCTTTAAAATATAAGGAAGGTGTTTCAGGAATATATATCAATGGAATTGTGAAAAATAATGTTTCTCAAAATTTGATTGAATCAACAAATTTAGAAACGATTCAAGATGGAGCTTTAACACCAAAAATACAACATCACTCTGTATTTATGGATTCTGCTGGAGATACTAGTCCGTTTAAAGCTGATACAGATGTTAGTGGTGTATCTGCTGCTCAACTAGAGGCATCTATTAAAGAAAGAGCAACAGATTTAGTACTTGGAACAAATACTTTAGTTTCAGGTATGTTCTTAGGAGATGCCGAACAGGCTGTTACATCTGCATTTGATGTTTCAAGAGTGCAAGCAATGTGTGCAGTTGGGCCCCATGCTGCTGGGACTACTACTGATTTATGTCCAACATATAGCTCAAAAGAAGAAAGATATATTGTAGATACATGGTTTTCCGCAACGAACTATATCGGTGCTTTTTCCCCTGGCTCTGATATAGAGAACAACTGGGCTGCTGGTTGGACTTTAGGATTATTCACGGACCCTGAATGTCCAGCTGGCACGCTAGAGTCAGAAGTCCTTTTAGGAAGAAAAGTTTGCAGTATTGCTGGAGTTTTAACAGAGGATCTCACCTTAGTTGCTGGAAATTATTACAAATTAGACGGAAAAGTAGCTGTTGGAGTTGACATGGGTTCTGATGGTACTAAAACCGGTGGTAAAAGCGCTACATTAACTATTGAACCAGGTGTTACAGTTTTTGGTGAATCTGGTAATGATTACTTAGTAGTAACAAGAGGATCAACTTTAAATGCTGTTGGAACATCATCAGCTCCGATTATTATGACTGGAAGACAGGATATTCTTGGAGAAGCTGATATTGTTGCAACACGAGGATTGTGGGGAGGCTTGGTTTTGTTAGGACAAGCTCCAATTAATAAATGTTCATATTCAACTGCTGGAACCGCAACAACTGCAGGTGTAAGAGTTGATCCATGTGAAAAGGATGTTGAAGGATCTGTAGGAGATACTATGGGAGGAGAAAATCCATCCGATAGCAGCGGAACCCTTAAGTATTTAAGAGTTCAATACGCTGGATACGAAGTCTTTCCTGGTAATGAGCTTAATGGGATTACATTTGGTGGTGTTGGAAGCGGGACTACAGTTGAATATATCCAAATTCATAATAATGCAGATGATTGTGTTGAGTTCTTCGGAGGAACTGTTGATGTAAAGTATCTGGTATGTACTGGTGCTGACGATGATAACTTGGATATAGATTGGGGTTATCAAGGAAGATTACAATATGTAATTGTCCAACAATCAAATGATAAAGGCGATCATATTGTTGAATCAGACAACACAAATGCTGATAAAGCTGTTGGTTACTTGACAGAACCAAGATCAAATGCAGTTGTTTCTAATTTTACATTTATATCAAAAGGTTTTGATGAAGTATTTAAATTAAAAGAGGGAGTTTCAGGCCAATACATGAATGGTGTAGCTGTTGTAAAAAACAATGTAACTGGTTTAGATACAAATTGTATTGAAACAACTTACTTGGAAACTGTTCAAGCAGGCGCTGTAACACCCACATTCTCAATGAATTCAGTTGCAATGGATTGCCCTGGTTACATAAAAACTGACTCATCATCAGGTGGAGCAACGGTTGCTCAGGTTGATGCCATTGTAAAAGCAGGCTCAAATAATTTATATGGAGCTAACTCTGGTGGAGGCACTTATGCTAATACTCTCAGTGGAGTTGTTAATGGATCAGCTGAGACAGCGGTGACTGTAACTGCAATACCTAATGCATATAACACTGATGGATGGTTTACAACACCAACATACATTGGTGCTGTAAGTAGTTCTACTGACACCTGGTATAAGAATTGGACTTTATCAGGAACCATAGAAGTTCAATAAGGTTGTAATTTTAAACATATATTCATTGGAGAAATAAATGAAATCAGAAAAAATATCAAAGTTTTTAAATTACAACTTATTGGTTATGTTCATTCTCGCAACTTCATTAATTTTTGCACAAGAAATTGAAGAAGTAGTTGTCAGCGGTTCTTTTATTCCAGATGAAAAAAGAGATACTTCTGAGATATCTTCAATTCTTGATTCATCAGAAATTGAAAGAACTGGAGATGATAACATAGCCGTTGCCCTCACAAGATTAACAGGTTTAAGTTTAGTAAGAGGTAAATATGTTTATGTTAGAGGACTAGGTGAAAGATATTCAGCAGCAACTTTGAACGGATCAGGCCTACCTAGCCCTGAACCTTTAAAAAGAGTTGTTCCACTAGATTTGTTTCCTACTCAATTAATTGAATCATCAACGATACAAAAAACTTATTCAGCGGATATGCCTGGTGAATTTGGAGGTGGAATTATAGAAATAAATACTAAGGCAATTCCAACAGAAAGAATTCTGGATTTATCTTTTTCATCCGGATATAACACGGAAACTTCTTTATCAGACGGCCTTCTTTATGATGGAGGAGATGATGATGACTTTGGTTACGATGATGGCACCCGTGATTTTCCTAATTTTGTGCAAAATGCTATCAATACAAATAAAAAACTTGATAGATCTAATTTTCAAACATATGAATTAGCAAATGCTGGTAGAGAATTTGAAAATTCTAAATTATGGATTATTCAAGAGGGCGATGTTCCTATGGATAATTCCTTTAATTTTACATATGGAGATGAACTTGATATTGGAATTGATGAAATACTTGGAGATGATTCTGCATCAATTGGTGTTCTAATGACTGCTGGCATAAGAAGCTCTTGGGAAACTAAAGAAGGTGTCAGACAGACCGGTGATATTCAATCTCAAGGCGATGGTACATCAATTGTAATCAAATCAAATGATAAAACTTTTAAATCTACATCAAACGATGTGACAGCCTACGCAATGGCAGTTTTAGGGATTGAAACGGACTATGCTGAATTAAAATATACGGGTATGTATATCCATAAAGGGACTAAAGAAGCTAGGATTCTTGAAGGGTATGATTCATCAGATTCAGGCAATGTTCGAGAAGATTTTACTGAATTCTATGAAAGAGAACTAATTAATCATCAATTAAACTATTCATATCTTTTTCAAAATGATATTGCTTTGGATATAAGACTTGCTGGCGGTGAAGCTTCCAGAGAGGCACCTTACGAGAGAACAGTTTTTTACGAAGATACTGACGATAGGGGCTTTTGGCAATATGACGTAAATACTGGGCGTAACCAAACGCAGTTTAGTTATGTTGATGATGAGAATGAAAATTTTGGCTTCGACCTAACTTTCCCTGTAGTTTTAAACAATGATCAAGAGATTATTTTCAAAGTTGGTTATGATCAAACTAATAATTATCGTGAAGCTGAGGTTAGAAGTTTTAGATTTTTAGCAGAAGGCGGTCCTATTCCTTTGGATGGGCTTGATAATAGAATAGATTATATTTTCGAAGATAAAAATTTTGATCCTTCAAGGTTAATTGTGATTGAAAATACAGCTGCGTCTTCACCAGCTGGTTATTTAGGAGATCTTGAAATAACCTCAGCATATGTAAATATGGATGCATACATTAATGACAATTTCAGACTAGCAGCTGGTATAAGAAATGAATCTGGTGAGCAAATGGTTAATACCTATGATGTATTTAAACCAGTAGATTCAAACATCGAAAAAGTTATTGATGAAGATTACAATTTACCATCATTTACTTTGACATATTTGCCTGACTTTGATGAAAATCTTCAAATCAGATTTGGGATGTCACAAACTATTGCAAGACCTACATTCAGAGAGCTTTCACCTACATTATTTATAGATGTTGATACAGATAGGGTTATTGCAGGATCTTTATTTCTTGAAAATTCTGAAATTGATAATATTGATCTTAGATTCGAATACTATTGGGGATTTAATCAATTCTTGACTGCTGGAATATTTTTTAAAGATATCATGAATCCAATTGAGGAAGTTGTTAATGAATCTGGTGACTTGATTATTACTTCTTATCAAAATGTTCCAAAGGCAGAAGTATCTGGTTTTGAAATTGAGTATGAAAGAGTTTATGAGGAATTAATGCCAAATATTGACTGGGCCAAAACTAAAGAATTTATTTTAAAAATGAATTTCACAGCTACGGAATCTGAGGTCATTGTTAATCCTGGTGACACATATATCAATTCATCCGGTTCAATAGTTGATGCAACAACATTATTTGCTAATGGAAGAGATACTAGACTTCAAGGTCAATCCGAAGAAATAGCCAATTTTCAAATTGGCTGGGATGATTTACAAAACGGTTCCCAGGGAACTCTTATTGTAAATTATGTCAGTGATAGAGTAAGAGCAAGAGGTATCGATGTTTTGCCAGATATATACGAAGAGCCACCACTTTTAGTTGATTTTGTTTATTCAAGAAATATAGATTATAGAGACTCTAATCTTAAACTATCCCTTGAATTAAGGAATCTTCTTGATGAAGAATATTATGCTGCAATGGCTGATACTGTTGTATATGATCAGTACAACCTTGGAACTTCTGTATCATTTGGGTTTAAGTATAGTTTTTAACTTAGATTTGAGATTAAAATGAGCTACACTAGTAGCTCATTTTTATTATGAATTTTATAAAAGTAAAAAAAATATTTATTGCGGTATTATTCGTTCCTGCTTTACTACTCATAATCACATTTATAACTAACTTTTTTGATAAACCTAGAATAGTAGAAATATCTATACCTAATATGACAGATCTAGAGTTCAACTCACAAAATAATTTATCCAGTGAGACTTCGAATCAAAAATCTCAAATGCCAGAATTCAATTATCAATTAATCGGTTATAGATCAGGTGGAAATGATTCTTCAGTAATCTTAAAAAAAGGTAATAAGGAATATGTAGTAGCTAAAGGTGATAAATTAGATGGTTTATTTGAGTTATTAGAAGTAAACAACGAAGAGATAGTGTTTCGTAGTCAAGATAAATTATATAAAATTGAAAATCTAGTGGGTAAATAAATGAATCTTAAATTTAAAATATGTTTAATTATTATTGCTTTTTCATTTAATAATTATGCTTATGCTCAAGATACTTTTATATTGAACTATGAAGATGTTGACATCAAAAAAGTTACTCAAGACATAGCACGGTTTTCAAAAAAAACAATTATTCTTGATCCTAGAGTTAAAGGTAAAATTACAATTTATTCAAATGCTAATTTAAGTAGAGATCAAGTATGGGATGTTTACTTAAGAACAATACAAGTAAATGGTTTCAGCACTATATCAGAGAATGGATTTTTAAGGGTGATACCTGAAAATGAGGCTACGAGAGATCAAACTTCTAGTTTTTCATCAGGTGACTTTGAAACAGCTGTAATACCTTTAGGAAACAGATCTACTGAAGAGATATTACCTATGATAAAACCAATCACCGGTAGACAGTCCCATTTATCTAGCATACCTTCAATAAATTCTATTTTGCTTGTAGATCGCTCAAGTAATGTTGCAAGAATTAGGGAATTATTAATTGATCTAGACAAAAATAATACAGCAAAAATTTCTATAATAAAGCTTGAAAATCTTTCTTCAATTGAAGCAGTCAGAATATTAGAAAGACTAAAAGCTCAAAATAATCCAACTATCAATAATTTTATAGCAATTCCATTCACTGCATCTAATTCGGTAATTTTATCTTCAAATGATTTCATAACTAAAAATATTATGTCTACATTAAATACTTTAGACAAAGACATAACTAGTGATGATTCAACTGATGTTATATATCTAAAATATGCAAAAGCTTCAGATATTGCACCAATACTAAACTCAATTGCGGGGACGTTTGTAAGTGATTCTGAGGGAACAAAAACTGTTATTACTCATCATGAGAAAACAAATTCTTTAATTATTTCTTCTGCAGAGGAAAATTTGAATTCTATTAAGAATATTATTGCAAAACTTGATATTAGAAGAGCCCAGGTTTTAGTAGAGGCTATTGTAGTAGATTTATCTGAGCAAGGAGCTAAATCTCTTGGAGTAGAGGCTATATTTTCAGGAGATGAGGACGATAGCATTCCCATAGGAGTTACTAGATTTTCTGGTACTGGCCCTGATCTATTAAGTATAGCTGGTGCTTCTGATGATGATACAAATGTTACTTTAACAACAACAGCAGTCTCTTCTTTATTAAATACTCAAGGTTTAGTTGCTGGTTTTGGTGATGTTAGAAATGGAGATGACAATTTTGTTGGAATTTTAAATGTTATAGCTTCTGATACAGATTCCAATATTTTATCCACTCCTTCAATATTGGCTATGGATAACGAGTCAGCTAGGTTATTTATAGGTCAAGAGATACCTATCACTACAGGAGAAAGTCTTGGTACAAATAACTCCAACCCATTCAGAACTACATCCAGACAAGAGGTTGGTATTGAATTAGAAATTACTCCTCAAATAGATGAAGGCACTTCAGTTATATTAAATATTAAACAAGGCGTTTCAGGAGTTGCAGGTGTGGCTCAAAGTGGTACAGATCTAATAACCAATAAAAGAGAAATTGAAACCACAGTACTGGTTGATAACAATCAAATAATTGTCTTAGGTGGTTTAATCGATGAGGATACTCAAGAAGTTATTTCAAAAGTTCCAGTCCTAGGCTCAATACCAGTTTTAGGAAAACTATTTCAGTCTTCATCTAGTACATCTAGTAAAAAAAATTTAATGGTCTTTTTAAGACCAACTATTCTTATTGATTCAAATGGTACAAATCAGGTTTCTCTAGAGAAGTATAATTTCATAAAGGCTCAACAAGCTTCAGATGATGATTTAGACCTCATAGATCTTAGAACAAAAGAAGAATAAATATGACTAAGAGTCAATTTGAAAATATCAAATCAGACTTACTTCCTTATGATTTTGTAAAAGAAAATGAAGTAATTGTTTCTGAATCTAACAATGAGTTTGTTGCAATTTCACCATTTCAGTTAAGCTTAAATCTTTATCAAGAGATACAAAGATATCTTAATTCAAGTTTTAAATTTGAATTATGTAGCGCAGAAGTATTCAATGAAATACTTACCAGTTCATTCTCTTCATCTAATCACAATGATAATATTTCAGAAGAGCTCACAGATGAATTTGACCTTCTAGATTATGCTGGAAGTATTAGTGCCACAGAAGATCTCTTAAGTGGAAATAATGATGCCCCAATAATTAAGTTAATAAATGGAATTATTAGCCAAGCAATAAAGAGTAGAGCTTCAGATATACATTTCGAACCATATGAGAAACATATAAAAATTCGTTTTAGGATAGACGGTATTTTAAAAGAAATCTTGCAGCAGGATAGTAAAATAGCTTCGATTTTGATTTCTAGAATTAAAATAATTTCAGGTTTAGATATTTCAGAAAGGCGGTTGCCTCAAGATGGAAGAGTTTCATTGTCGCTTGGTGATAAAAATGTAGATGTGAGGGTCTCTACTCTTCCTTCTTCATATGGTGAAAGAATTGTTTTAAGGATTTTAGATAAACAAGCAGCTCAAATTAATATTAATGATTTAGGATTGCCGCCCAAAATACTTTCAAATTATAAAAGCTCTTTAAAAAATCCAGAAGGTATTATTCTTTTTACAGGGCCTACAGGTTCTGGAAAAACAACAACTTTATATGCTGGATTAAGATATCTAAGTGATTCATCGCAAAATATTCTTACCGTTGAAGACCCCATTGAATATACATTGAATGGCATAGGTCAAACACAAGTTAACCCTAAGACTGGATATACTTTTGCAAAAGGCTTAAGGGCAATATTAAGACAGGATCCTGACGTTGTAATGGTAGGGGAGATGAGGGATATTGAAACTGCACAAATTGGAATACAAGCTAGTTTGACTGGGCATCTTGTTCTGTCAACTGTTCATACTAATAGTGCGGTTTCAGCAATCACAAGATTGAGAGATATGGGAATAGAATCCTTTCTATTAGCTTCTAGTCTAAGAACCATAATCTCTCAACGACTTGTTAGGCGTTTATGTCAAAAGTGTAAAATGAAAAGCAAGCCTTCAAATGAATCAGTTGAAATATTCAAACTTGATAAAGGAAGCACGATATTTAAACCAAAAGGTTGTAATTATTGCAATCAAACCGGCTATCAAGGAAGAATTGCCATTGCCGAATGTATTCAATTTGATAAAAGTTTAAAAGACCTTACTCATAATAATGCTTCTGAAAATGAAATAAACGAATATGTTTTTAAAGACAATCAATCAATTGATCAAGCCTCCATTGATCTTATAACCCAAGGCGTTACCTCTTGTGAGGAAATTATTAGAGTTAATAATATAAAAGAAAATGCCAGCATATAATTACACTGCAATAAATGATTTAGGCATTAAAAAGAAAGGCATTCTAAGTGCTGACTCAGAAAGAGATGCTAGAAGGCAAGTAAAAGATCTCCAACTAACACCAATAAAAATTTATGAATCTAAAGATATTGGTAAAGCTCTAAAAATCAAAAATAAAGATGTTGTAATCATGACAAGACAACTTGCAACACTACTTGAGGCAAGCACTCCTATTGTTGATGCTATTGACATTACAGCCAATCAATTACGTAATAAGAACCTCGTCTACATTATGCTTACCTTAAAAGAAGATATAGTTCAGGGAAAAAGACTTGGTAATTCAATGAGAAAATTCCCTGGTATTTTTTCTGATACATACATTTCAATGGTATCTGCTGGAGATTCTTCAGGGAATCTCGATGCAGTTTTTTCAAGATTAGCTGATTACCTTGAAGAAAGTGCCTCAATACGACAAAAAATTATTTCAGCTATGACATATCCATTAATTCTGATTGGTTTTTCACTACTAGTTATAGTTTCTTTATTGATATTTGTTTTACCTCAAGTAGTTAATCAATTTATTAAAGCTGGCGCGGATCTCCCATTTATTACTAACTTACTACTAGGGATATCCAACAATATTTTCTTGATCTTTATATTAATGATCACTATCTTTTTTGGTATATTCTTTTCATATAGAAATTATGTAAAAAAACCAGAAAATAAAATCAAGATGCATAAAAAATTTATTTCATTTCCATTCTTTGGTAACTTTATTCTAAATTCAGAACTAGAAAGGTTTTCCAGTACTATGAAGCTTCTGTTAGCTTCAGGAACAAATCTGGATGTTGCTTTGGATGAGTGTTCAAAAATTTTTAATAATAAATATTTAGCAAACAAAATATCTGATGCAAAGAATGATGTGGTTGAAGGCAAGGACTTCATAGTTGCTTTAAAAAAAGATGGAATATTCCCTGACATTTTTATACAACTTATCTCAAGTGGCTACAGATCAGGCAATTTAGTTAAAATGTTTGGCAAGGTGTCTCATTTTATGAAATCTGAAATTGAAAACAAAAGGGCAATTTTTCTGTCTTTGCTAGAACCTTTAGTAATAATTTTTATGGGAGGATTTATTATGATGATTGTTCTAGCTATACTTTTACCTATAATGCAAATGAATACTATGGCAATACAATGAAATTTAAAAAATTAAGTGAGGGTTTTACACTAATTGAGCTTATGGCTGTTTTAGTTATACTCGGTATACTTGCCACAGTTGTTGCTGTAAGTGTTGATCCTGTGTTTCAAAGAGCTAATTTTGAAAAAATTAGATCAGATATAGCTAATACAAATAAAGCTCTTGAGTTATACAGATTTAATGAATTAACTTATCCCACAACTTCTCAAGGTTTGAATGCATTAGTAACGCCACATTCAGAACTAAAAAATCCTTTCTTATATCCTAAAGATGGCTACATATCTTCAATACCATTAGATCCCTGGGGTAGAGAATATTTATATGAATATCCTGGAACAAAATCAACTAAATATGATTTATACACTTTAGGTGCTGATGGTTTAGAAGGAGGTTCAGGAGAGGACGCTGATATTGGCAATTGGATGCAACAGTAATACCTCTAAAGGCTTTACTTTAATTGAAATATTAGTTGTTTTATTCATACTTGGGGTTTCAGTTACTCTTATAACTTTAAATTTTAGCTCATTAAATTCCATAGAAAAACAAGCAAAATCTTTTGAGTATACTTTTGATGTTTTGTCACAAGAAAGTATTCTAACTGGTAATATTGTGGCTTGGTATTATGATTCAGAAGGTGAGTATGCTGCTTATCTTTTTAAAAACAACAAAAGTAAAATTATAAATAATATTAAAATATCTTCAGAAATTGATTCTTTATCCTTAAAGAAAACTTTTAAATTTAATGATGGAATAACTATTGATTTAAACAACTCAAGACTGGATATGCCTTTGTTAGTTTTCTATCCATCTGGCGAAGTTTCTGGTGGTGAGCTAGATATTTACTATACAGATTACATTCAAAGAATAATTATTAAAAATAATGGCAACAAAATTAATAAAATCATCAATTATTAGAGTAAATAAAGGCTTTAGCTTAATTGAGGTTGTAGTTTCTTTATTTATTTTAAGTATAGCTGTAATTTCAATTTATAACCTAATAATTTCTACGACAAGATCTTCTTTTGAATTAGAGCAGAGATATTTAGCTAAAGAGGTTGCAGCCAACAGAATTGCTCTAATTAATACAATTGAGAAGCCATTGAGACCAACTGAAAGAGATGGTGAGATGATAATGGGAGGAATGAATTGGTATTGGAAAGAATCAATTAAAAAGACTCTAGCTGATGAATTTTATGAATATGAAATATTAGTAAGATTAAAGGGCGATGAAAAATTTCTTTATTCTATAAAAGGCTTTATTGATAATGAATAAAGGGTTTACATTAATCGAAGTTTTGGTTTCATTGGTTATTTTGTCAATGATAGCTGTTATTTCATCCAATATACTCCAATCTTCTTTAGAATTAGAAAGAACTTCATCACAAAGGTTGAGCTCTGTACGCAGTTTAAACTTTTCTTCGATTCTTATCAGAAGAGATATCAGGCAAATCATTAACGTTCCTTTAAAAGATTTTTACGGTAATCCTATGAGTGCTACGCTGATCGGCAATAATGAGGATAAAAGAATCATGTTTAATACAAAAATAAAATCAATTTCTAATAACTCATCTCCAATAAAAAGAGTGGAATACGTATTGGAGGATAATAAATTTATAAGGAGACAATTTTTTTCTACCAATCCATATGATGCTGATGAATTTATAGCTACTTTTTTAATAGAAGATATATCCCAAATGGATATTGAGTTTATGTTTCAACGTCAGTGGTATCAACAATGGCCAATAAGCCCTATAACAGAAAGACAGATTCCCACTCTGATTAAGTTTAAGTTTAAAAAAAATCAAGAAGCCTACGAATGGATAGTAGAGCCTAATATTGAATATGTCTTCCAAAACTAAAGGAGTTGTTTTAATTTCAATTCTTTTAATTGTTCTTATTTTGTCATCTGTTGCCATACTATTTGGCAATAAATATTTACTTTCACTTAAAAGAGCTCAATATACTGAATTTCAAATAATATCATTAAACATTTTCAGGAACTTAGAGTCATTGTCAAAACATAAGATTGATAAAGAATTAAGGTTTAATTCATCTATACTCTCTAAAAATAATCCAATCATTAACTCTAATTTTATTTTCAATGTAAACGGAGCTGATATTGTTAGTAGTATAAAAGATGCATCTAATTGTTTTAATATTAATTCATTGGTTGTTTATAAAGACGGTAATTATTATGAAAATATTAAATCTATAAATGCTTTGAAGCGATTTATGTCTCTGCAAGACATTGATAATAACCTTGTGGATGAGCTTATTGATCAAATCATTGATTGGATAGATTTAGATTCAAATCCAAGAACATATGGATTAGAGAATTACTATTATACAGGTCCTTTGCATAGTCCAAAAGAATATAGTGGAATGAGGTTGATGACATCAATTGAGGAGCTTAAAAGCATTCCTGCTTCAAATAATATAGATTGGGAAATATTTAAAAACTATTTTTGTGCTTTGCCAATGTCTTCGGACCTATCATTAAATATAAATACATTATCGCAAAAAGATGCATTTTTGCTTGCATCTATTTATCCAAATATAGAACTAGATGATTCTGAATATATAATTGAAAATATACCCTTAGAAGGATTTGCAGATATCATTAATTTTAACACTACTTTTCCTGACTTAGATTTTACTATGTCTAATGGCAAAGTTTTATTCAAATCAAACATATTTGAAATTACAACAAGTATTAATTTCAATGAATATCTTTCTGAATCAAGAAGCATAATAATTTATGGAAATAATAAGAATAGCTATATTTTTTCTAGAATTTATAATGGTGTTTGATGAATACTTACATAGCACATGCAAACAATTCAAACCTTCAATCAGGATTATTTTATTCTTGCAGTGATGGATTTAAAAAAGATAATGATTTCAATGAACTGTCTGAATTCAATTTCCTTAAAGATAAGGATACTTTAATTTATTTAATTCCATCATATCTAGTTAGCAGTTATACATTTGAAAATAATAAAAAAATATCTAGTCAAAATAATGTTGCAAATTTCATATCAGAAATTGATAGCAACTTGGTAAATGATGTTTCTGATAATGAATTTTTTCTTTTTGAAAAAAATGCTTATGTGATTGATAAACAAAAATATAAAGAATTAAACCATGCATTAAATTTTTTAAAATGTAATATAATTCTTTTGCCAGATTACTTTATATGTCATCAGTCTGGTAAAGATCGCATAACTGAATTTAATGATAAATTTCTATTCTCATTCTCCAATGGGACTGGTAATTCAATAGATAGAGAAAATATTGATACATATTTATCAGTAATACAGCAATCTAATCCAAATTTTAATCCCTCAATTTCTGTCAAGGAAAATGAAAGCACAAATACCCTTAAAAATTATAATGTTAGGCACAAAGTAGACTTGGAGCATTTCTCTAAAAATGAAATAGAAAATCTACCCAATTTATTTAAATTAGATTTTTCTTTTAGGAACTTTATTCACAGATTAGATATTAAAAAATTTGATTTATACCTTTGCAGCTTTCTAATTATTTCAATTTTTTCTTTTCCATTTCTTGTAATTAATCAAAATGAAAGAAATGCAAAAGTTTATGAAGAAGAAACTTTAGAAATTTTTAAACAAATAGATAAAAATACTATGAATATAGTTTCACCAAAAAAGCAAATTGATGAGTTGGTTAAGCAAATACCAAATTCTATGCAGACTGCAGATTTAAATTTAGATAAATTTGCAAACTTAGGATTCCTAGTAAATATTGGTGAAAAGTTTATCGAAAATGTTGAAATAGACTATAGAACAAATACTGCAATTTTAATCATAAATGGAATGCCAGAAATGCAATTTAGTATTATCAAAGAATTAGCAGACAGCTTTGATGTAAATGTTGTTGATCAAGATGTGGAAATTGTAGATAAATCTGCATCTGGTCAAATAACAATTTCTTTTAGAAATGGATAAACTAATAAATAATCTAAATAATAGAGAGAAGCTTCTTATAGCAATAGCAGTAAGTGTTATTTTTATTTTTGTTATTTTTGCATTTTCAAATAATGTTATTAAATCTTTAAACTTATCAAATAAAAAATTATCTAAAGCTAAAGATGATTATGAATATGTTGTTTCAAAAGCAGAAGTTTTTAATAAACTTATTCCTGAATCTAAATTAAATATTAATGAAATAAAGTCTTATTTAGAAAATATTAATTCAGGGGAGATTTCAGATATAAATATTACAAAAGAAAATGATAATTTCATGATAACTTTTTCTACAAATAGTTTAAAAAACTCAATTTCTCTCTCAGATGAAATTTCAAACAAATTAAATATGAGTTTAATTAAGGTGTCGTATTCAAATATTAATAAAAAATCAGAAATAACATTGGTATTCACTGAATAAATTTTATTTTAGTTTGAAAAAAAACTTATAAAAAAGATAAGCTAGAATTCCGCCAATAAATTGTGCTAAGCAAAAAAACAAAACATTTTCAGGACTTATTCCAGCAAATGTATTAGAAAACATTCTACTAATGGTTCCAGCAGGGTTAGCAAACGAAGTTGATGATGTAAACCAATAAGCTGCTCCAATATATGACGCAACTACTAATGGAATCTTATCTTTTCTGGATATGAGTATAAAAAATACTAATCCAAATGTAGCAATTATTTCAGCAATAAAGATATTAATACCAGATCTATTTTTTTGAGAAAATTCAATATTCTCAATATCGAACATATAATTTGCTGTCATAACTCCCGCAACAGCGCCTAAAATTTGAAGCAAAATATATATACCTAAAATATTATGTGAAATTTTTTTATCTAAATAAAATGCTATCGAAACAACTGGATTAAAATGACTGCTATAAGGCTCTAATGAAGTAATTAAGAAATATAATGCAAAAAAAGTGACAATTGTATTTATTAATAATATTAGAGCTTCATCTTCATTACTGAGATTCTGCCCCATAATTCCAGAACCAATAACTGCACAAAATAAAAATCCAGTTCCTAGAAATTCTGATATGTATTTACTCATAAGACTTTAATTATTATTAATGGAGATTTTTTTTGAATAGAGCTCATGAAAAGATTTTACTGCGATAGAATCTGAGACGCCCCATTTTGTAGATTTAATTTTTTTTACTTGTAATCCATTAATAATTTTTAAAAAGATCTTTAATCCATGATCTATAACATCAGCACGATCATGGCTTAAATTATGCAAAGTAATTTTTTCGTCGACAGATAATTTTCTCAATTCACTTGCCTTTTTTATAAATTCATTTGATGACATTTTTTTTACGTTATGAATACTTAAAAAAGCTCTTATATTTCCTCCCAATCCAGTAATTGTATTTATGTTTGTTTGTTTTTTTATCCATTCTTCAAGTCTACTCCATTCATTTTTTTTATCTTTTTTAAGCATCAACCTTACTCCACCCAATTGAAAAGATTGAATCAAATGTTTATCTTCTTTGTATACATATATTTCTGTACTTCCTCCACCTACATCAACAAACATTTTTCCGGTTCCAGTCTGTGCTTTAGGATGCAAGCTAATTAATTTAGCTTCCTCAAGACCTGATATTATTCTTATTGGATGTTCTATTCGATTTTCAACATATCTACGAGCGTCTTCAGAATTTTTGGTATCTCTAAAAGCGCTAGTTGCAGTTATTTCATAAGATACTATCTGCTTCTTTTCAAAAGTTTTTTGATATTGCTTAAGGGTAGATATTAATTCATTCAATTTTGCTTTTGATAATTTTCCATCATTAAAGACCTCCTCTCCAAGTCTAATTGGAGATCTAATTGCTTCAATAAAAGAAATTGCTGTTGGACTGGTAACAAAAACCTTTGATTTTATAGCATTTGTTCCAATATCAATTGATGCTATTTTCATTATATATCATCACTATACTTTGAAAGTATCAAAAATTGGTCATATGATAAATTTTCAAACTTAACACCTTCAATTGAAGCTGAATAGTTATTTAATGACTGTGACCATTTTACAGGCTTTAGAATTTTTTTGTTTTCATAATTAGTTTTATTGAGAAGATATCTAAGAGAAGTTAACCTACCAATCATTTTATTATTTGAATTAATAACAATCCATGGAGCTATTTCGGTACCTGTTTTCTCAAACATTTGTTCTTTATAGAGTGTAAATGCATCCCACTTTGTAATAATCTTTTCATCATGCTTTGACAATTTCCAGTACTTGAGCCTTGAATTTTTTCTGGCGTGAATTCTTCTTGTCTGCTGATCTTTTGATAAAGAAAAATAAAATTTTGTAAGTTCAAGACCGCTTTTTATATGATTTTGTTCCCATTTATTTACAGTATTCATAAATTTTCGGTACTGTTGTTCAGTACAGTAATTCATAACAGGTTCTGTTACAGCTCTGGTATACCATGAACGATCAAGGAATGTTATTTGCCCTTTTTTAGGTAGTACTTTTTCCCATCTTTGAAACCAATGGGATGATTCCCATTTTGTTGGAATCCCTAGTTGAATATAATTAAAATTTTTTGGTCTTAAATATTCTGAAAAAAATTTAATTGCAGAGCTTTTACCTGCAGTGTCACGTCCTTCAAATACAATACAAATTTTTCTTTGATTTTTAATTACGTCTTCTTGAAGTTTTAGCAGTTCAATTTGAAGCCTTCTTTTTTCTAAGGCATAAGTTTTAGAATGTAGTTTTTTATATTCGCTTTGATCTAAATCAATTATTTTCATTCTAGAAATTACAATTTTTTAAAGGTAATAGTTTTCAAAAAAGTTTAATAAAGTTAACACAAATAATAGTATTTGCGGCTTATACTAGTGGCTATGGAAAGCTTATTTATCAATCCTATAGCCATAATAATTATAGCATCAGTTATTGGTTTCTTTATGGCTTATGGTATTGGAGCGAATGATGTTGCTAATGCCATGGGCACCTCAGTTGGCAGCAAAGCTATAACCTTAAAACAAGCAATTATAATTGCAGCAATATTTGAGTTCTTAGGTGCTTATTTAGCTGGTGGATCAGTTACAGATACTATTCGTAAAGAAATTGTAGATCCTCAAATATATGAAGAAGATCCTAATATTTTTATCTTAGGCATGCTATCAGCTCTTCTAGCTGCAGGTACCTGGTTGATAATTGCATCTCAAAGAGGTTGGCCTGTGTCAACCACTCATTCTATTGTAGGGGCTATTATTGGATTTGTTTGCATCTCTAAGGGTCCAAGTTTTGTATCATGGAATACTGTAGGAGGCATAGCTGGAAGTTGGGTTACTTCTCCCTTAATAGCTGCGACATTGGCTTTTATTATTTTTTTAAGTGCTAAAAAATTTATCTTAGACAGAGATAATCCAGGTAAAGCAGCTATCAATATTATTCCCATATATAGCTTCTATGTTGGATTTATTATTTCTTTAGTAATTGCAAGAAAAGGGCTTAAGAATATTGGACTAGAGATGTCCGAGTCAGAAATTTATACCTTTACTTTAATAATTAGTTTTGCAGCAGCTTTATTTACTTCTTTTGTTCTAAGAAGAAACAAAAGTGAGATTGAATTGAATGGAGTTGAGCCTGCATTTGCAGTGCTGATGATTATCTCAGCATGCGCAATGGCTTTTGCTCATGGCTCAAATGATGTTGCCAATGCGATAGGCCCACTAGCTGCTATTGTAAACACAGTAAATTCGAATGGCCTTATTCAAGAATCATCAGAAACTTATCCTTGGATTTTGTTTTTAGGGGCAACAGGTATTGTCTTTGGTCTTACATTCTTGGGTAAAAACGTTATAAAGACAGTTGGGGAAAAGATTACATCACTCAAACCAAGTCTTGGTTTTTCAGCAGAATTAGCCACAGCTACTACAGTGGTATTGGCTTCATATGCAGGCTTTCCAATATCTACAACTCATACATTAGTAGGGGGCGTAATTGGTGTGGGGCTTGCAAAAGGTGCAAAACATCTCAATACAAACTCAATCATAAGAATTATTTCGTCATGGTTGATAACAATTCCAATTGGAGCAATGCTTACAATTTTGTTTTGGGTACTATTGAGATTTGTTTTTGGTGTCTAGTTTACTTATTTAACCAACTTTTAATATATGCAATTACCGCTCTATTAGCTTCAATTTTGCCTACCTCGTTTAAAGCACCACTTTCTTTTGTATTTAGTGAAAAAATAGAAAGTATTATTTGCGCTACAACTCTACACACACCACTTTTATTAAAAATAGAATCCAGACTTATATATTTTTCAAACTCTTTTTCAACAAGATGACCTAATTTGTGAATTGAATCTGAATCAATTGGCGGATTAATAGTATTACCTAAAATTATTTTCTGACTTACTAGTGAAGAAACAAAAAAATTATACATTTTTAATACAATATTATTTGTAGCCCCAACAACTTGATCTTGATTAGCAACTAATGAGGTATCTTTGGAGATACTCTCTATGCATTGATCTACACATTCATTTATAACTAATTCTTTAAGAGCATTGGGAGTGGGAATAAATTTATATGTTGAGGTTCTTTTAAGTCCGGATTTTTTAGATATTTCAGCAATTGTTAACGATTCCAATCCTTCGGTTTCAATAATTGTAATTGCAGTTTTAATAATTATAGATATTCTATCTTTGCTTCTTTTTTGTTTAGCAACTACTTTCATTAATTTATTATCGACAAATGTCTAAAAAAGTAAATATTTTTAAAAATTTAAAGTGAAAGATGTTTTATTAAGTTCACAGAATCCTCACAAATTAGTTGAATAATTGTTGCATTATAAATTTAAACTTTCAGAATTATCTAAAGGAGTGCTCATGAAAAAATTTTTATTCCCACTATTACTATCGTTATCTTTATTTTCTCAAGAGTCAGAAAATGAAAATGAATCTGTTGAAGATATTGTAGTAATTGGTACAAAAGCGAGTATTATATCTGCAATTGAAAAACAGAGAAAATCAAATCTTATTGTATCAGTTGTGGACTCTGATGCACTTGGTGATTTTCCAGATACTACTGCTGCTGAAGCAATTAGAAGACTTTCTGGTATCACAGTTGAAAATGATCAAGGTGAGGGAAGGTATGTAAGTGTAAGAGGCCTCTCGGGTGATCTAAATTCTATATCCGTAAATGGTGCACTTGTTCCGGCTCCTGAAGGTGGAAGAAAAGTAATGCTTGATGGCTTACCTACAGAACTTTTGGATTCTATCGAAGTTTATAAGACATTAACTGCAGATCAAGATGCTGACTCTATTGGCGGAAGAATAGAATTTAATACAAAAAGAGCTACCTCATTAGATAAAACTCTTTTTAAAGCAAAATTTGATACATCCTATAATGATCAATCAAAAAATTCTGATAATCCTAAAATTGCTTTGACTTACGGAGATATGATATCTGATTCAGTTGGCCACATTATTGGTTTAACTTATGCTAGCAAACAAATTATTACTTATAACAATGAGACAGGTTTTCCAGGATGGACCAATAATGGAGCTGGTAAAAGATTAGATGATGATTGGGAAATGCGATATTACGATCTTACCAGAGAGAGAACAGGCCTAACTTATGATATTGATTACATGGTTGATGATCAAACAGCAATATTTGCAAATTTTTTATACAACAATTATGAAGATAACGAACTTAGATATAAAGACGAATATGGCAGTTTAAAACACGGTGAAGTTTTTTCTGATTATAGTGAAATAAATAGAATTAGAAGAGATGCAGAAGTTAGAAGAAGGATTGAAACTAGAGATATTAGAACAGCACTTATAGGTGCCGAGACCATGATCAACGGTTGGTTTACAGAAATACAGTTTAGCCATTCATATGCAGAAGAAGACGACACTAATAACATAGATGTTAAATTTAGAAGTGAAAGGTACGATACAGATGATTGCGGTGGACCTTGTGGATATTTCTTTTACTCAGATCCAAAAAAAGTTGGACTTGAATTTAATTCATCTGTTGCACCTATATGGGATACTTCAATGACAGTTGATGCATGGGAGGAAGATTGGTCATTAATTAAAGATACCGAAAAAGCTTTCAAAATTGATATGTCAAAAGAAGGCTTTTCATTCATGGATATGCCCACTACTGTTAAATATGGGTTTAAATATAGTCAAAGAACTAAAGAAAGAGATAGAAATGCGATTGAGATAGAAGATGGTCCTGCAACTGATTTAATGCAATCTCAATTTAATCCATCTCAAATTTCATGGCCTTTCGCAGGTCAATCCATGGGTCCTATGGCAAATGATTCACTCTTATGGCCTCTAAAAGGTACGTTTGGCGGCCCTGATTATTCAAATGTTAAGGATGATTACGAATCCGATGAAGATATCATGGCAATATATTTAATGGGTACTATGGAAGCTGAAAATGCGATTGTTATTTTAGGTTTAAGAGTTGAAGATACTTCCTACTCAACATTAGGTTACAACGATGGTGATATAAATGATCCAATAACAGCATCAAAAGATTACACATTTGTCTCTCCTAGTATAAACGTAAAATATTTTCTTGATGATCAAACCATTATAAGAGGAGCAATTTGGAGGGCTTTATCCAGGCCTGGATTTGGTCAAGCATCTACTGTTGCAGAAATTGACAATGAAAATGATGGAACTTTTTCAGGTGAAATGGGAAATCCAGATTTAGATCCATATGAAGCCAATAATTTTGATCTCTCTTTAGAAAGATATGGCGATACCGGCTCATATTCAATTGGATATTTTAAGAAGGATATTGATAATGCTATTTATCCACTTGTAACCGCAGGAACAATTAACGGAATTGTTTTTAGT
>MDTA01164458.1_pt1 | contig 24920 bp, 22 predicted proteins | sample 811151 | NCBI WGS metagenome assembly MDTA01 (sample SAMN05326648, study PRJNA326480) | marine metagenome | isolation source: seawater | place: Indian Ocean: South | collected 2010
CCACCAGAATGGCGGTGCAGGCGTCACCAAAGATAAAGTGGCTGTCGCGGTCACGGAAGTTCAGGTGGCCGGAGCAGATTTCCGGGCTGACCACCAGTACGGCGCGGGCGGCACCGTTTTCCACCGAGTTCACCGCAGCCTGCAAGCCGAAGGTGGCAGAACTGCAGGCCACGTTCATGTCGTAGGCGAAGCCGTTAATACCCAGGGCTTCCTGCACCTCAATGGCCACGGCGGGATAGGCGCGCTGCATGTTGGAGCATGCCACAATCACCGCGTCTACATCGGCGGCGGTTTTACCTGCCTGTTCAAGGGCTTCTTTACAGGCTGCAACTGCCATGTCGCACTGCACCGATGGCTCATCGTTGCTGCGCTCGGGAATGTACGGTTTCATCCGCTTCGGGTCCAGGATCCCTTCCCGGTCGATCACGTGCCGGCGCTTGATGCCAGACGCCTTTTCGATAAAAGCAGATGACGAGGGTTGCAGGGCTGTCAGCTCGCCGCGGGCTATCTCTTCCGCGTGTTCGTTGTTGTACAGCTCTACATACTGGTTGAAGGCTTCGACCAGTTCGTCGTTCTCGATGATGGCGGGCGGCGTAAACAGGCCGGTTCCGCTGATGACGGCTTTAATCACAATAACCCCACGTCACAATTATAAAAACGGTTTCTGACATCACAATGTCAGAAATACTAACACAGTCCGGCGGAATTGCCCGTGGGACTATCGTCCAGTGGTCCTGTTATGGTGCATCCGGCAAGGTTATATGCGGGTCTTTTCCCATTGTTTATCCAGCCGCTTCGCCGAAACCGTCATTACCGTGCCCAGTTGTTGGGCAAAAAACGACACCCGGAACTCCTCCAGCATCCATCGGTAGGTTTCCAGTTCGGGGTCTCGCACGCCCTGCCGCTTCTGCTGCTCCAGCTTGGCGGCATACCGGGCCCATAATGGCTCAATGATGTGGAGAAATTCCCGCTCACGGCCCATTTCCCGGGGCATTTTTTCCAGCCGGATGTCCGCCGCTTCAAAGTAGGTGCCGAACCGTTCCAGCCACTGGGACGGGGTATTGACCAAGAACCCCGGATACACCAGATGCTGCAGCTGGAATTTGAGGTCCGCCATGCTCGCCGCCAGTGCTAGATTGATCTTACCCTTGAGCTGTTTCGCGACTTTCTGGTAGCCGTTCATGGCCTGAAACAGGCGCTCATCAGCAGCCTCCAGAGCCGGAATGAAGTCACCCCGGTGGCGGTCGAACAGCTCTGCGAACGCCTGCTCGGTTCTGGGCAGTTTATCCGCCAGGAAATGCTGCATAACCGTCGACAGCACCAGATCATCCAGCAGTCCCTTTGCCTGGCCGATCGGTGCAAACATCAACGCCGACTGTTTGAACCGGGGCAGCTTTCGTTCAAGGTCCGCCAGGGTATTGCCGAACCGGTTCACAATCAGCCGTGCAACGCCGCGACGATGAGTATCCTCAGCCGTGAGTTTGTCCAGACACCGAGTGGCACGAACCTTATTACCCAGATCTTCCAGAGCCGGGTAAACCGTGACCTGCATACCGCCTTTTTCTGTTTGAACCTGCTCCGGGAAGGTGCCGAATTGCCAGTCGGTGTATTCACCCGCCTGTTTTTTCCCGGGTTCATCTCTCGTCGCCGAGGCCAGCGCTTCTTCGGCCCGGCCCTCCAGTCTGGCCTGGAGCTCATCGGTGTCTCGGCTTTCGGCGATGACCTTGCCTTTATCGCCGGTCACCCTCAGGTTCATCCTCAGGTGGCGGGGCAGCTCCTCCTCCGGCCAGGCATCCGGATCAATCTGGACCCCGGTCATTCGTCGCAGCTGTTCACCCAGTTTGATCGCCAGAGGCTCGTTGCCTGGCTGCAGGTTGGCCAGAGCCGCGTCGACAAAGTCCGGTACCGGCACAAAATTCCGGCGCAACGCTTTCGGCAGCCCCTTGACCAGGGCAATGCATTTTTCCCGAAGCAGCCCCGGCACCAGCCACTCCAGACGCCGGGCGGGGATCTGTCGCAAAGCCATCAAGGGCACGTTGAGGGTGACACCGTCGCGCTCACTGGTGGGTTCAAATTCATAACTCAGAGGGTATTTCACCCCTTCCCATTCCAGGTAGTCGGGGTACTGCTGGGCCGAGGTCTCATCCAGAGGCCTTTGTAGAACGTCGGTCTCTGTCAGCTCCAGCTTCTTCAATTCTTCGGCAGATAATCCTTTCCACCAGGACTCAAAATGTCGGCCACTAACGATATCCGATGGCAGTCTCTGGTCGTAGAACGCCACTAAAACTTCATCATCCACCAGAAGATCCCGCCGCCGGGTTTTCTTTTCCAGATTTTCGACGGTATCCAGCATTTCGCGGTTACGGGCAATAAACGGCGCCCTGGACTGGAAATCCCCCTCAACCAGGGCACGGCGAATAAACAGATTCCGGCACTCGGCGGGGTCAACCTTGGCGTAGGGAATACGGCGCTTGGGGACCACATCCAGGCCATAAAGTGTGACCTTCTCGTACCCCATCACCTGGGCACGCTTCTGCTCCCAGTGGGGCTCAAAATAGTGGTGCTTTACCACGTGGCCTGCCAGCGGCTCCACCCATTCGGGCTGAATGGCCGCCACCATTCGGGCAAACACCTTGCTGGTTTCGACGATCTCGGCCGCCACAATCCACTTGGGTGCCGTTCTGCCGACTTTGGAGCCCGGGAAAATCATCACCTTGCGGTTTCGGGTGGCCAGATACTCCCGCTTTTCCACTTTCACCGCCACCTGGCCAAGCAAGCCGGCCAGAATGGCTTTATGCACTGCGTCGTAGTTGGCCGGCTGGTTATTCACTGTCAGCTTTTGCTCCCGGCAGATCAGGGTGAGTTGACGGTGAATGTCCCGCCACTCACGCATTCGCATCCAGCTCAGGAAGGTTTTCTGGCACAGTTTCTTGAGCTGGTTCTGGGACAACTCCTGGCGCTGTTCTTCGAACCAGTTCCAGATATTCAGCAGGGTGGCGAAGTCCGATTCCTTGTCGTTGAACGGGGCGTGTGCCTGGTCGGCCGCCTGCTGCTTGTCCTGAGGTCGTTCCCTGGGGTCCTGAACGCTCAGGCCGGCAATCACAATCAACACTTCCGCCAGACTGCCCTGCTCCGCTGATGTCACCAGCATACGGGCCAACCGGGGATCCAGTGGCAAGCGGGCCATGGTGCGCCCAAGCCTGGTAACTCGGCGTTTGTCATCGACGGCGCTAAGCTCTTCCAGCAGCTTGTAACCATCGTTGACCTGACGACGATCCGGCGCCTCAAGAAACGGAAAATGCCGGATCTCACCCAGTCCGGATGTCGCCATTTGCAGGATAACGGAGGCCAGGTTGGTTCTCAGGATTTCGGGATCGGTGTATTCCGGGCGGTTCAAAAAGTCCGTTTCGTCGTACAGACGGAAACAGATCCCCGGCGCCACACGGCCACACCGGCCTGCCCGCTGGTTGGCACTGGCCTGGGAAATCGGTTCAATTGGCAGCCGTTGTATTTTCGAACGCACACTGTACCGGCTGATGCGCGCAACGCCAGTATCAATCACGTAGCGAATACCGGGCACGGTCAGCGAGGTCTCAGCCACGTTGGTAGACAACACAATCCGCCGTCCCTTGTGGCCCTGAAACACCCGGTTCTGTTCCTGGTTACTCAGGCGGGAATACAACGGCAACACTTCGGTATGACGCAGGTCAGCGTGGCGCAGCACCTTGCTCACGGCCCGGATCTCCCGCTCGCCTGGCAGAAAAACCAGTACATCCCCCGGAGGCTGCTTTTCCTGCCGTTCATGCTGTTCAATCTCGTCCAACGCCGAGAGGACACCGTCGGTCCAGCCCTGATCCCTGTCGTCCTCGTCCCCAACCAGGGGGCGATATCGAATATCTACCGGAAAGGTACGACCGCTGACTTCAATCACAGGCGCTTCGTTGAAAAACTCGCTGAAGCGCTCCACCTCGATCGTGGCCGAGGTGATGATGACTTTCAGATCCGGGCGCTTCGGCAACAGTTGCTTGAGATAGCCGAGCAGAAAATCAATATTCAGGCTGCGCTCGTGGGCCTCATCGATAATCAGCGTGTCATAGCGATCCAGAAAACGGTCATGCTGCACTTCTGCCAACAGGATGCCGTCGGTCATTACCTTGACCCGGGACGATTCCGAGGTGTTGTCGGTAAACCGCACCTGGTACCCGACCTGCTGGCCTACCGTCTCACCCAGTTCTTCGGCAATCCGGCTGGAAACACTGCGCGCGGCGATACGCCGGGGCTGGGTATGGCCAATAAGCCCGCGGATGCCCCGCCCCAGGTTCAGGCAAATCTTCGGAATCTGAGTGGTTTTACCGGACCCGGTCTCACCAGCAATGATCACCACCTGATGGTTGTTGATGGCATCACTGATGTCCTCGACGCGATCGCTGACCGGCAACCCTGCGGGAAAGGTCACAGGCTTGTGCAATGCCTGACGCTTACGCACCTTGTCGAGCCCCTGATCCAGCCATTGCGCCATCTTTTCCAGGTCCTTGTTACCAGGGTTACCCTTGCAACGGCTTACACGACGAATGATGCGGGCGGCCTCCTGCTGGTTACAGGCGTCCAGCTGGCTCATCATCGCTTTGACAGCGGCCCGGGAATCAACGGGAGTTTCGGAACGAGTGTTGTCAGTCATTAACAGCTGCAGGCTCATCAATGGATAGGTGGAACGTCAGGGCGAAACAGTCTAACGAAAACCGGAGCCAAGAAACACAAAGACCCCGCCGAAGCAGGGTCTTTGGTTGGTATGCGGGCCTCGCCTGTTACTTGGCGTTGGCCTCGTCCCGCAGCTCACGGCGCAGGATCTTGCCTACGTTGCTCTTTGGCAGTTCATCACGGAACTCAAAGTGCTTGGGTACCTTGTAGGCGGTCAGACGCTCCCGACAGAACTCCTTGAGTTCGTTGGCGGTTACACCTTCTTTGGTGGGCACGACATAAACCTTCACCGCTTCGCCGCTCTTGGCATCGGGGATCCCCACGGCGGCACACTCCACGACTTTCGGGTGTGTGGTTACAACATCTTCGATTTCGTTCGGGAACACGTTGAAACCGGACACGATGATCATGTCCTTTTTACGATCCACAATGCGGATATAGCCGTCCTCCTGGATCAGGGCCACATCGCCGGTTTTCAGGAAACCGTCATCGGTGAACGACTTCTGGGTATCATCGGGACGCTGCCAGTAACCTCGCATCACCTGCGGGCCTTTCACGCACAGTTCGCCCGGCTCGCCGACCGGTGTTTCGTTGCCGTCGTCGTCAATGGTTTTAACCACAGTGGACGGAATCGGCAGACCGATGGTGCCGATCTGGATGGCGCTGCGGGGATTGAAGGTAACCACCGGAGAAGTCTCGGTCATACCGTAGCCTTCGCTGATTTCGCAACCCGTTACACGCTGCCACATTTTAGCGGTATCGCTGGTCAGGGCCATACCACCAGAGGCAGTCAGCTTGAGGCCAGAGAAGTCCAGATCCTGGAAGTCCTCGTTGTTGCACAGGGCCACAAACAAGGTATTCAGGCCAATAAAGGCAGAGAACTTCTGCTTCTGCAGCTCTTTAACGAATCCGGGGATATCACGCGGGTTCGGAATCAGAACGTTATGGGCACCTGCTTCCAGCATAATGCCGCAGTTCAGGGTGAAGGAGTAAATGTGGTACAGGGGCAGCGGCGCAATCACCACTTCCTTGCCCTCTTCCACCTGGTCTTCCAGCATCGGCCGGACCTGAGTCAGGTTGGCCACCAGGTTGGCGTGAGTCAGCATGGCACCCTTGGCAACGCCAGTTGTGCCGCCGGTGTACTGCAGCACGGCCAGGTCATCCAGCTTGATGTCGACCGGGGTAAACTTTTCACGGGCACCGGCGCTGAGTACCGCCGGCAGCTTGTGAGCACCCGGAATGTTGAACGCCGGAACCATCTTCTTGAGATGCTTCACGGCGGCATTCATCAGGGTGCGCTTGATGGGCGAATGCATATCGGCAATCTCGGTCACAATCACGTGCTCGATGCCGGTATGGGGCAACACCTTCTCCGCGTTGTCCGCCATATTGGCCAGAACGACCAGTGCCTTTGCACCGGAATCGTTGAACTGGTGCTCCATCTCGCGGGTGGTGTACAACGGGTTGGTGTTCACCACAATCAGCCCTGCGCGCATGGCCCCGAACACAACCACCGGATACTGGGTCACGTTCGGCATCTGCACCGCAATGCGGTCGCCGGGTTTCAGGTCGGTTTTGTTCTGCAGCCAGGCCGCAAAGTTACGGCTCTGAGTATCAAGATCCCGATAGGTCAGGGTAACGCCAACCGCTGTGAACGCAGGCTTGTCTGCAAACTTCTGTACCGCCTGCTCAAAAACATCCACCATGTTCTTGTATTTGTTGAGATCAATTTCCCGGGGGATGCCAGCTGGGTATTTGTCTTGATAGAACTGCTCAAAATCCATCACCATCTCCTGTCTGATTGGCGCTGTGGGGTACTACCGGATGGGTTCAGAAGCCCCCTGATTGTAATGTTTTGCCAAGACCGATCGCTCGGGAAAATCAACCCGACGAAAGTATCAGCCTCAAAAAAGTGGGGAGAGAATAGCAGTTTTGTTAACGATGAGGTAGTTTTCAGATCAGCAAACGGTACAACCGTACTTGAACACTGAATCACCGGAGCCTGTGATGAGCGACAACCTGGATACGCTGGAAAACATTACCTACGACGAACTGAACGAGGGCGATTCAGCCACCTTCACACGCACCCTCACCGAAGATGAGCTGGTACTGTTTGCTGCGGTATCCGGAGACGTAAACCCGGTACACCTGGATTCCGAGTTTGCCGCAGAATCCATGTTCCGGGAGCGCATTGCCCATGGTATGTGGAGTGGCTCACTGATTTCTGCCGCACTGGCCACAGTCATGCCCGGCCCCGGCACCATCTACCTGGAACAGAGCCTGTCGTTCAAACGACCGGTCAAGCTGGACGACACACTGACCGTCACCTTGTCGGTGCTTCGCAAGGAACCTAAAAACCGTGTTTCTTTTGGCTGCGATGTGCGCAATCAGAACGGTGATCAGGTGGTTACCGGCGAGGCCAAGGTGATTGCCCCCACCGAAAAGATTTCGTTGCAAAAACCCCGCTTGCCGAAAATCACCATCGAAAACTGAGTTTCGGCTGGCATTACCCCGGAAGGAAATCGATGGGGAATCGTACCTTCCGGGTTTCCACATTGGCTGCCCCGAAATTGAACATCTGTACACGCAAAGCAATGCGCTTCTCCAGCATCGGGTGGTCCAGCTCCGAGCCCACCACGTCACAGGCTGAGACACTGCCATCCGGCTCAATCACCAGTTCCAGGGTAACCTTACCCTCAAGGGTTGGATCCTGCCGTAACTCCCGCTGGTACAGGGAATAGAGCACGCTCTTCTGGGCATCAAATACCTGCCGGATATTGCTCATGGCACGCTCGCCCGCTGACGGCCGGGCGGGTTCCGGCTGGCTTGCCACCTGAGGCGCGGTTTCCCGGGGAGCAGCAACGTCACGGATTTCATGTTTCGCCAGCTCGACTTCCCGTACCGGTCCTTCGCGGGTCTCAACACCGCCGCTGCCTTGCAGTACCGCTTCACTCGACGTTTCCGGTGCCAGGCCAACCGCCTGGCTGTTACTGACATTCGCCACACGCCGCACCTCAGGTTCCGGGGCATCCACGGACGTCAGAGCACTGAGCCGGTCTTTCATGGCAAACAGGCCAGAACGTGAGGCGGTTTCACGAGCCTGCTCGGTCGTCTGCGGCGCAGGCTTCGGCTCCGTTTTTGCGACAGTCGGCTCAGGACGGGTCTGTGGCGGCTCCTCAACCTGCGTCGGTTCCGGCTCTGGCTCTGGCTTGGGTTGCTCAGGTTCTGGCTCCACAACCGGCTCGGGTGGCTCAACCGGCTTGGGTGGCTGTACCAGCTTCGCCAGCCGAGGCGGCAATTGCTCCGCCTGTTCACGCTCAGGTTCCGGTACCTGCAGGCCCGGAATAATGAGGGCAGGAATCAGAAACAGCGCCAGCATCAGCCCGGTTATCAGGCCGAAGCGGCCTGACTCTGCTCTGTCCCTGGACCAGGGCAGCCGGGAAGGTTGCGACAGCTCCCTGTGATCAACCATTACGAACCTCCGACTCCACCGCCAGTCGTACCTGCCGGAACTGCTCATCGACACAGGTCTGCATGATCTTTCTCAGCAACCGGTAATCGGTATCTTTCGCTGCCATAATCGTAACTTCAAGACCGTTTTCTGGTACCTCAGCCCAACGGTTCCTTCGGTACGCCAACTCTTCGGACAAGCCGGCAATGCGAGTATCCGTGGCTTCGATGCCGTCCAGGCGCGCCACTTCCCGGCCCTGGACCAGAATGGACTGGCCCACCACCTGTACGGTCAGGTTCTCCACCGCTTCCTGTTTGGCAGTCGAACTGGGCAACGGAACGTCCGCGGTGTTCTGCATGACCTTCACATCCGAGGAATTCACCATCAGGAAGAACACCAGGATGGTAAAGATATCCATCAGCGACACCAGATTCAGGCCACCAGCCTTGTGCATCCGACCATAGTGACGCTGGCGCAGCCGGGCTCGTCTCGACAACTTCACGCGCCTTCTCCTTTGCTTTCCACCGGTCGCGCGGCCAGATTGCGATCCTCACCGGCATCCATCAGAGACACATCCGGAAAGAGTTCTGCTTCCACAACGCTCGCCGCCACCACCGCCTGGTAAGAGCGCACGGTATCCATAACTGACACCAGAGTCTGGTAGTCCACATCTGGTCCGACTTCCAGAATCACGTCCGTCTTGTCGGGCATCCGGGACTTGATCTGCTGCAACAGTTCACTCAGTCGTGAATAGTCCTGCCCCTGCCCGCTAACCGGCATCACATCGATCAGGCCGCGGTCGCTGTCCGCCACCTCAATACCCTCCGGGAGCACCGTGACCACCAGCCGGAACGATTCGGCATCTGGCGCCTGCCCGGCTTCCATGCCCGGGAAGTTGAGCTCGATCATCCGGATCTGGCTGAACACCATGCCCAGAAGCAACACCGGAACAAGCACAATCATCAGATTGAGAAAGGCGGTAATGTCGAGGTCTGCCGAGGCCGTCAGTCTGCGATGTCGACGTCTCATGTTCGGCTACTCCTGATCAGATCCTGGATTGCCGGCACCATCAGGTGGCCGCCGCCGGCCGGTTTGCGGACTCAGACACCATGTTAAGGAGCTTGACCCCCGCCATTTCAAAACTGTCGACAATCTCGTTGGTGCGGGTCTGCAGTACCGCATGGAACAGGAGCAGCGGAATGGCCGACATCAGGCCAAAAGCAGTGGTATTCATGGCCACGGAAATACTTTCCGATAACAGCGATGCCTTCTGCGCGGGGTCTGCGGCAGCAACCGCGGTGAATGCCGCAATCAAGCCAATGATGGTGCCAAGCAAGCCCAACAGCGTCGCAATGTTGGCCAGGGTGGCGAGATACTGCGTGCGCTTTTCCAATCGGGGCAGCACTTCCATCAGCCCCTCTTCCATCGCGTATTCGACGTCTTCACGCCGGCAGTTATTGATCAACCGGGCAATGCCAGCGCCAAGCACTGAGGCAATTGCGCTGTCTGAGCTGGACGCCGCCTTCATGGCGCGCTGGTAATCACGTTTTTGCAGGGCGGGCAGAATGCCCCGCTCAAATGCCACCCGGTTTCGACGGCGAACCGCTCCGAGATACAGGAAACGTTCCAGAGTGATCGCCAGCCCCAGTGCAAGCACAATGGCAATCGGGTACATGAAGGGACCACCCTCCTGGAAAAAGCGGATAACGGTATCAAGCATGGTGTAGTTCTCCATCTACTGCGACGTTAGGGTTGCGACTCGACTGATGCGGCGCCCTGCCCTGCAGAAAGCGTTGGTGTCAGCACAAGGGGGTTAAGGGTTTCGCGGAACTGGCGGTGGTTCTCCAGAACCGGTTGAGTTACCGGATGCAAGAGTTCCGGTGCCTGTTGATTGAGTTCGGTCCTCGGGCGCCGGGGCAGGCTCGGCGTTTGCCAGGGCAATATGTACAGAATTCTCGGATCGTCTTCGCCGGTGCCAGCGGAGAGCCCCCGTACCTGCAGAACGTTCTGTTGGCTCTGCCCCGCCTCACTGATCCCTTCTGCGGAATAGCCGATGGCCGGCCAAAGCAACAGAACAGACAGGGGGAAACCGCAGCACGTTAACCTGGACAGCATCATTCCAGCCTCCGTTCAAGATCTGCGATCCAGCCGGCAACCTGCGAGCCTTCCTCCCCCACCAGGGACTGATATTGCTGGTAATGTTCCAGCGCCTTGTCGAGGTCCAGCAGGTAGAGCTCCGATATCACCGCCAGGTTGTAATGCAGTTCCGCCACCTTCGGCGTCACCTTCAACCCCGCTTCCAGCATCTCGGCGGCTTCCTCAAAGCGCTCCTGCTCTTTAAGAAGCAGTGCCAGATTGTTGCGGACCCTCACGTTGGCAGGATCCGCCGCAACCGCCTGGTGCCAGGCCTCCAGCGCCATCTTCCGGTCACCGGCTTCGTAGGCCTGCCGGCCCTGCCGCTCCCACTCTTTTGACTGTTCCGGCTGATACACCGGCGCCACTTTTTCAGGTGCCGGCGCTTTGGAAGCGCAGCCAGCCAACCCCGCAAGAACCAGAAGAAGTAAAAACCGGAAAACCTGGGGTATCCCTCTCAACCTCATCATGAGCCTCCCTGATTGGTGTCCGTCGTCCAACTCATCCAGCGAAGCTGTCGGTCGTAGCGCCCGGGGTGCATGGTGGCCAGGGCCTCCAGGCTGCGCTGAATCCACTCATCGAAACCTTCCGTGGGGATACGTTCGTGGTTGCGGGCGTGCAGCGCCATGGCCTCTTCCTCAAGTGGAAACGCTTCCTCTTCCAGGAGCATCTGATATTGCATGGCTTCCATTTCGTTCAGTTCCGCAGGTACTTCAGAGGACATGAGGTCAGACGCCAGTGTTCGATAGAGTTCAGCACGGCGATATAAAACCTCCGAACGTACTCCATCGCCGGCAAAGGACTCTGCCTCCTGGAGATACGCCTGAGCCTGCTGCATGGCGGCCTGCTTTCGTGCAAGTGACTGCTCCAGCGGGTGAACCAGTGCAATGCCGGCAAAACGCTCTGCCGTCTGTGCACCAAAGAACAGTGCCGCATCCGCAGCCCATTTCAGGGTCTCCTCGGAATGCCAATGGCTGGCTCTTTCCCGAGCCAGCAGTTGTTCACGTACGGCAATCACCGAGTCTCCCGATTCGATCAGCCGTTGGCGCATGGTCTGCTGTTGAACATGCTCGTCGGCGGAATCGGGCGTGGGTGCAACCGCCAGCCAGTTTTTGTAGAGCTGGTTTCTGGAAGCGCTGTCACCCTCTGCGTGGAAGATGGCCGCAGCACGCAGTCTGGTGGGCCACGGGTCCACAAGCGTTTCTGAGCGATTCAGCAGCTCCTCCGCTGCTTTTAGACCCTGGCCAGATTCCTGATAGGCAAGAACCAGCTTCTCACTGGTTTCAGGCGTAAGCTCATGACTCGGATAATCCATCCGGAAGCGTTGGAGTTCGTTGATTGCAGCCAGCCAGTCGGATGCCCGAAGCAGGGTATTCGCGGCATCATAGCGAGCCTTGATCGCAATTTCAGAGCCCGGCATAACGCCCTCAACCCTCTGGAAATGCGCCACGGCCAAAGTTGCGTCGCCGGCGCGAGCAGCCTTTTCACCCTGCTGATAGATGGCGGACGCAAGTTGTTCAAGAAGACTGCGCCTTTGGCTTTCTGCATCCGGGCTGGCTTCGTCAGCCAATGGCAAAGCCTGGCGCCACGCACGTTCAGCGAGCCCAAACTCGTTGTTTTTCTGTCGAATACGCGCGGTCACCAACCACGCGGCGTAACGCTCGGTAACCCCCGCCCGCTCCCAGGTCAGTGTAGAACTGGCGTATTGCAGGGCACGCTCGAATTCGCCCAGGTCGTACCAACGGTTGGCAAGGTCGGCACGGAGCCCCGACAGACGCTCATCCGGGCCAAACGCCTCTGCATATTGCTGCTCTTCGTTGCTCAGGACGAGCAGCGTCGCAGTTCTGCTCTCTCCTGATGCCAGCTCAAGATCCTCACGAACAATTCGGATAGCGGCCCAGGCCGAATCCCGGGAATCCCCGTGGCGATGGTCGTAGGCTGCGGCCCGGAAATTCCTGACGGCTTCAGCCCGATCGCCAGCCAGTAACCGAGCATCGCCTGCGAGATGGAGCAGTTCCCCGGCTTGATCCGAGCGAGGTGCAAGCCGCTCGTAATAATGGGCGGCTTTGGCCCAGGCTTCACTGGCGGCAGCCGTTTGGTTCCGGCTACTGAGGTCTGTACCGGTGGCGTAGTAGTGATCAGCGAGGAAGCGGGTGTATTGCGCCCAAAGCCCCTTCTGCTCAGGAGTCATCGTCTGGAATCGGGCCTCTGCCCCCAAACGCTGGACGTAATCATCCCGCGCCGCCAGAGCTTTTGGGGTATTACCGGCTAGTTGCCAGTAGGACACACTCTGGGCCAGGAAATCCGGGCTCGCTGTGTGGCCCGGAAACTCGGACACAAAGGCGTTGTTGACCGACACCGCCCGTTCATAACGGCGTTCCACCGCATGCAGATCCGCAAGCCGGTCGTATAACAGATGCTGCCATGCTGATGACTCACGACAATCCAGCCAGTCGGCAAGGGTCCGGGCATCACTCTGGCGGGACGCCATCAAAGCCAGCACCCGGAAGGTGTCCTCCAGCATATCCATGGACTGCGCCGGCGGGTTGGCCAGCGTGGATTGGTCTGGCAATTGCTGATCCAGTACCGCCATGAATGTCGCTGCCGCGCGGGTCCAGGCGGGCTCACCCTGTTTAAACTGACTCCAGCCGAGCATGTAGCGGGCTTTGGCGGCAAGCTCCTGATGGCTGTCGTGCTCCAACAACTGTCGGTAACCGGCCTCTGCCTCCGCGTAGCGGCCGGCAGAGAACGCGGCTTCCGCAATTCGAAAACGGGCTTCGGGCACGAGTTCAGAGTTCGGATAAAGGCCAACGAGCTGTTTCAGTCTTGCGATGGACTGCTCGGGTTGCCCGGTCAGCGCGTGAGCCTTGGCCATCTGGTACAGCAACTCGTCGAGACGCCCGGAAAAGGACCCTTTAGCCAGAATGCTTTCGTAGCTCTCGAGCACTTCTTCATAGATGGCCGCTTCCCGCTGTTCAGGAAAACCGACGTCCTCTCCCGACCGGTCACGGATATTGTTAAGCCGGTTCAGGGCATCAATCCGTACTTCAGGCTCGTCCGAGGACTCAAACAGCTTCTGATAACGGCGAGCCACTTCCAGAGGCGAAATCGCCGGCAGTGGCCGGCTCTCAAATTTCAGAAACACCGGGCGCATATCCCCCAGGGTTTCACCATCCCGCCCCAACTCCACGCGGAACGATTCCTGCGCAGAAACCGGCGCATGGGCCAACGCCATAATCATGACAAGGGATGCCGCAAAGGACTTCGGAGCAAAAGGCAGATTCACTGTGCACCCTCCCCGAGATTTTCCAGAGCCAGATACTCGTAGAGATGGGCGATTTGCTGCTCGGTTTTGTCCAGCGCGTGAGTCATGCGCTGGGTCTGCTTTTTAACAAACGCCAGTGCCAGTGCATCCAGTTCTCGCGCAGCCTGCTCCCGGAGACTAAGGGTCTTGTAACGTAAATCCTTGGTGGCGTCTCTCAATGCACCAGCGTCGTCCAGAACCGTTTCCAGGCGCTCAGGCATTTGGACGACCTGCTGATTCAGCGCGTTCATGCGGCGGCTGGCTGCTGCCAGGGACTGTTTGAGCTGGCGCAGTTCTGCGGCCTGGGCTGGCGTCGCCGCCTGCTCCGCCAACTGATCCAACCTCGTTTCCAGCTCCCTCTGCTGTTGCTCAACAGCCGCGGTTTGTGACGCCGGAGCCCTTGAATCGGCTGAGCTCACAAAGCCCTCAAGCGCCTGGATGAAAACCTGCAGGTTGTACTTGCTCGCATCCAGTGTTGCGACCATCTCATCGAGGCGCGCCACCCTCCGCACCGCTGTCTGGGCGCCGGGTTCTTCCATAAAGCGGAGAAGATACGCCATTCGTGGTTGGGTCAGCGTCCGGTTATCGGCCAGAAACCACTGAATGTCGTCACTCCGGGCATCCTGAACCAGGGTTTTGTAGGCACCGTCTACCTTGATCCTCTCGGACAACTTGCCCAGGGTTACCCGCTCTCCCTCATACGCAGCATTGGCGGCGAGCCAGGATTCTCCCGCCTGGCCCGGATACCCGGAAAGATCGTAACCACGGCCCATGCCAATCCAGGCATCTGAAACGCCGGGGAATGCCAGCGGAAACTTCTTGGCCCGGTGCCAGCTCTGCATGGCAGCCCGGTGATTACCTTTGCGCGACAGCGCAAGCCCGTGAAGGTAAAGGGCCTGAGGTGTGTGATAACTTTCCAGAGAGACCTTCTCCAGAAAATCGATCGCTTTGTCGTAATCATCGCTACCCAGCGCCAGATATCCGGCCCGGAGATTGAGTTGATCGAGCAGTGCCCGGTTCCGATTCGCGTCGGCGTCTTTGGCAGCCATGGCCATGGCAACCCGGAGTGAAACCAGAGCCCGTGACGAATCGAGATCATCACGGGCGAAATCCGCCGCCAGGTTCATGTAGCCCACAGCCGCCCAGTAGCCATCTTCCATACGCGCGAGGTATTGACCGGCCGCGTCGGTCTTCGCTTGTATTCTGGCCAGCTCCGCCAGACCAAGAAGCGCTTTTTGAACCACTTCGCCATAGCCGGTTCGACGCGCCTGCTGGTACCAGTTCTCCGCACCGGTGAGATCGCCTTCTTCCTGTGCCATTTCAGCCAGAGCCAATGCCGCTTCGCCACGGTGAGACGCACCGTTATATACACCCTCAAACCCAGCCCTGGCCTTGTCGTGCTGCCCCGACGCCAGCATAAGCCGGGCCTGGAGGTAATCGGCCGATTCGCCTTCAAGCTTCATGGCCAATCCGACAACCGACGAAGCCTCACCGGTATCCAGCGCAAAGCGAACCACGCCGGTTGCCAACGAGTTATCCATGGCAGTTGCTACCGGCGCGGCAACACCTGCCAGCATCGCTGCCATGACACCAATACTGGTTCGGAGGAACAGAGACATGCGCCCATTCATGGCCGGTTATTTCCACTCAACAAATGAGACTTCCGGTTCATAGTCCGGTGCCTTGGCGTTCAGCGTCATCTGCAGGCGCAAAGTGCCGGGCTGTTTCCGGAAATCGTGGACGATCTCCCGGCGCACGAAACGATTGTTGGCCGCCCGGGCGTTGATCACTGCCTTGAGAGTGTGTCTTCCGTCCACGAGGTTGCCGATAAACAGTTGATGTACGCCGCCCTGGCCCAGTGAGCTCCGTTCGTTTTCTGTGTAAAGATGAGCGGTAACCGGCTGCTCATTGACGAACAGTTCTACCGAATCCAGCTCAAGGGCTTGCCTGTTCGCCAAAGACAGAAAAACCGCCACCCGGGTATTCACCGGGTGCAGCAGTTTCTGCTCGAGGGCATGCACACTTGCGGTATGCCGGGTAATGTCAGCGTTCAGACGCTCGATCTGCTCATCGAGCGACGATGCGTGGGAGGTTGCCGCCATCGCAGCCATGATCATTCCGGATATACAAAGCCCCCTGATCCCTGGGGCAATCCGGCACTTTTGTGGTTTTTGTCTGCCGAACATCACTTTCCTGCCTTGCCGGGCCGTGCGGGTGCGCGGCTCAGGTAACATTTCGAAATAAAGAGTAACACCCGCTAACAACCAAGAACGGTATCCATTTCACCAAATGAGCATTTGGCCAGGTATCGGCAACGAAAAGTGTCGACTAATTTGACAGAAATAAAGGAAAGGGAGACTGATTACAAAGGACCGACCGGCCCCATGACGATGCAAGCTATTGATATTAATACTTTATACAGGGGCATGGCCCCGGATTTGCTCTACCAGAGTTGGCGGGAGCGCCTTTCAGGCAACCCCCGCTTGAATATGCCGAGCTTTGCCGATGCCCTCAACCGCATCGGCTTTTTTTTACTTACTCAACTGCCTCATGGCCGATTCGAGCCCCTCAATGGTCAAAGGGTACATATGATTATTGACCAATTGCTGGGTAATGCCCAGCGAACCACCCGATCCCCAGTAGCTTTCCGGTAACGGGTTGAGCCACACCACCTTCCGGAAATGCTCGGTCACACGCTGGAACCAGGTGGCGCCTGCTTCCTCATTCCAGTGCTCGATAGAGCCACCGGGATGCGTGATCTCATAGGGTGCCATGGTGGCATCCCCCACAAAGATCACCTTATAGTCCGGCGTATATTTGTGCAGGATGTCCCAGGTACTGAGCGTCTCGTTCATGCGCCGGATGTTGTTCTTCCACACGCTTTCATAGATGAAATTGTGGAAGTAGAAATACTCCATGTGCTTGAACTCGAGACGTGCTGCGGAGAACAGCTCTTCACACACCCGAACGTGAGGATCCATGGAACCGCCCACATCAAAGAAAATCAGAACCTTCACGGCATTGTGCCGCTCGGGAACCATTTTCAGGTCCAGATATCCGGCATTGCGGGCCGTTGAGCGGATGGTGTCATCCATGTCGAGCTGGTCTGCGGCACCCTGTCGGGCAAATTTACGCAACCGGCGCAGGGCCACCTTGATGTTGCGGATGCCGAGGGTGATGCTGTCGTCCAGATCACGGAACTCACGCTTTTCCCAGACTTTAACCGCCCGGCCGTGGCGCCCCTTGTTCTGGCCGATACGGAAACCTTCCGGGTTGTAACCGTTGGCACCAAACGGTGAGGTTCCGCCGGTACCAATCCATTTGTTACCACCGGCGTGACGCTCCTTCTGCTCTTCCATGCGCTTTTTGAAGGTTTCGATCAACTCTTCCAGCCCGCCGAGAGACTCGATCTTGGCTTTCTCTTCATCGGTCAGGTGTTTCTCGAATTCGGCGCGCAGCCAATCGTCCGGAATCAGCGCCTCGAGCAGATCATCGAGATTCTCGATGCCTTCAAAATAGGCCTGGAAGGCGCGATCAAACTTGTCAAAGTGCCGCTCATCCTTAACCAGGCACACCCTGGCCAAGTAATAGAACTCCTCCATGTCTGCAAATGCCAGGCGCTGCTGAATGGCCTCCAGCAGGTCCAGGAATTCCCGCAGACTGGCAGGCACCTTGGCCCGCCGTACTTCGAGGAAAAAATCAATCAACATAAAGCAGAGCTCTTGTCGGTGATCAGTTTCGGCGACGCGCCATGAAAGCCAGCTTCTGCAGCAGATGAACGTCCTGCTCGTTCTTCACCAGGGCACCATAGAGCGGTGGCAGGGCCGAGCTGGAATCTTTTTCCTGCAGAGCCTTGGCAGAGAGCTCATCCGCCATCAGCAACTTGAGCCAGTCGATCAGCTCCGATGTCGACGGCTTTTTCTTGAGCCCCGGCACCTTTCGAACGTCGAAGAATACTTCCAGCGCATCCCGCACCACCTGCTGCTGAATCCCCGGGAAGTGGACATCCACGATGTTTTTCATGGTGTCGTGATCCGGGAAGCTGATGTAGTGGAAGAAGCAGCGGCGCAGGAAAGCATCTGGAAGTTCTTTTTCGTTGTTACTGGTGATGACCACAATCGGGCGCTTCTTCGCCTTCACGAACTCCTGGGTTTCGTAAACGAAAAACTCCATTCGATCCAGTTCCAGCAACAGGTCGTTCGGGAATTCGATATCCGCCTTGTCGATTTCGTCGATCAGCAGAACCACCTGCTCGTCCGCCTCAAAGGCTTCCCAGAGCTTGCCCTTCACAATGTAGTTACGAATGTCTTTGACCTTCTCGTCGCCGAGCTGGGAGTCTCGAAGGCGGGACACCGCATCATACTCGTACAGGCCCTGCTGGGCCTTGGTGGTCGACTTGATGTGCCAGGGAATCAGCGTCATTCCCAGCGCAGCGGCCATTTCCTCCGCCAGCAGGGTTTTACCGGTGCCGGGTTCACCCTTGATCAACAACGGACGCTGCAGCGCGATGGCTGCATTGACTGCCATTTGCAGGTCATCGGTGGCTACGTATTTATCGGTGCCGGTAAACTTCATGTGTCTGATTCCTGTTGGTTACTTTTTCGGATTCTCTTTCTTGTCCGCCGGTTTGGGCTTTTCGCCCTCCGGAGACTCTTCATCATAATCGGGCAAATCGTCAAATTCGGAGAGGTCGAAGTCTTCCAGACCAAACTCATCCTCATCAAGATCGAACTCGGACTCACTGATCTCATCGGCTTCAGAAGGATCTGGCTCCAGTTCAGCCGATGGCAGCTCTTCCGTTACTTCGGGTACGGCCTCATCCGGAATCTCGTCCGGTTCGCTGTCAGCTTGCGAGAGTTCCGGAATGTCTTCAGGTTCCGGCTCTTCGGCAGACGCCAGCTCTGGCTCTTTTTCCGGGACAGGTTCAGCCTCCGCTTCCACCGACTCTGACGCTGCCGGAGGCTCCGGCTCAACCACTGGTGGCTCCTCAGATTCTTCAGCCAGGTCTTCCAGGGTTTCACGCTCAGCCGCTGCCGCCTGCTCCTGTTCTGCCCTCGCTTTTTTCTGACGCCATGCAAACAAACCAAGGCCCACGATAGCAACCAGCAAGGCTGCGCCAGCACCCCAGGCCCAAACCGGGATACCCAGAAGGGTACCCTTCTCCGGCTCCGTGTCAGCGATCGGCTGTTCGACCGGCGCTTCGGGCTCCGGCTCAACGACCGGTGCTGGCTCTGGCTCTGGTTCCGGCTCAGATTCCTGAACCGGGGCTTCGACCGGAGGCTCAGCTTCCACTGGCGGCTCCGGTTCTGAAGAGTTGGCTCCGCCATCAAAATCCGGCAGCGGCTCCGCCTGTTCAGACAGGTCTGGCACCATGGGTTCGGTCACGACCTCCAGAGGTGGCTCTTCCCCTGGCACGGTAAACGTCGTCATGGCGCTGAATTTGCGGGAGAAAGTTCCGCCATCCGCCACCACATCAACCTGATAGCGGCCAGGTGCAGGCAATCTGGGTACGGTGTCCCGATATACGCCGTCTTCCGGCGGGGTATCGGGAGACAAAACCTTGGTACCTTGCCGACCATCACTCGCGGTTATCGACAGGCTAACGTCCATGACCGAGAGAAAATCGGACCCGGTAATCTTTTCGGCTTCCTCAAAAAAAGCCACTTCAATGGCCAGAGGCTGCTCTTCGGTAAACTCAGCGGGAATCGGATTCACGGCCATGCGCAGATCACTGACCACCGTCACGCGGCTCCCCTGGCCAAGATCGCCAATGATACGCCAGCGGCCCGAGACCGGTTCAGTAACGGTGATCAGATCATAGCCCGGCTCAGATGCCCAACGGACATTATCCGGAGCGCTCTCCCGGGTGAACGGCTCACCACCAGGCTGTGCAAGTGCCAACGGCTCTTCCCCAGAAGCATCCTGTCCTGAGAAGATCAGTGCCGTAAACTCGCTGATGCCATCATCAACGGCAAAGCCATCGCCCTCAATGGGAACCTGTTCCTGCGGCACTGCGGTATTCAGCGCATTGGCAAACGCCAGATTCAACGCCTCGGCAGATTGCGCCAGCTGGAAACTGCCACCGGTTTCCCGGGCCAGGTTACGAAGAAACCGGATGTCCGCTTTCTCAGACAGACCAACCGTATGAATCGTGGCGCCCTTGTCTTTCAGCGCTGGCAACAAGGAATCGACTATGCGTTTTTCCTCAGCCTGACTTGCGTCGTCACCGCCTGGCACGTCGACCTTGCCATCGCTGAGGACAATAAGATGGGTGTTCTCGAGGGTACCGCCAGACAACCAGTCATTGGCGGCTTTCTCCATCGCCAAACCGAGGTTCGTATGCAGAGCTACCGAATTGATCTGCTCGGAACGCTCAATAGCAGTGTCGCGCCAGGACTGGTCAACCACACCGTAGGGCACCAGCATGTTAACGTACTGCCCGAAAGTCCAGAGACCGGCACTGGCACCTTCCGGCAATGTCCGGGCCAGCAGACGAACCGCTGGACGGCGGAGATTCTGTGGATCGGTTTCCTTCATGGAGCCGGAAATATCCACCACAATGCGCACATCTGCACTGCCGGGCAGAGACAGTGCCGGGTCCTGCGCACATACTTGCCAAGAAATCAGCAGCAAAGCTGCAGCCACCCAAATGCGTTTGAACCCGTTCATTGAACTGCGCCCTTATCTTTTGTAGTTCTCAGAAATCGTCTATTTGCGAACCAGCCGGTACCGAACCAGATCAAGTATCCATACCAGTAGCATAACAATCGCGGCGATGCTGAAATTGAACAGCGCGCGACCGGCGGCATCGGTGTCGCCAAGAATCAGCTCATAGCCCGCAAACAGCCAGGCCGGTATCCACCAGCCGGCCACGTCTGGCGATTCCACGGGGGTCAGCACCAGCACCACAAGCGCAGACAAAAGCAGTGTCCGCAGACCGTAAAAGGGCAATACCCGGAACAGTGATTTCATCATGTAGAAAAACACAACGAAAGCGACTGCATAGGCCGCCCAGAAAACCCCATAAGCGAGTGAAGCGTCTGTATCCATCATTACAGAATCCAGTGAATAATGTGTTCTTCCCAATCCTCTTCCGGCACAGAATCTTCCGACACCACGTTTCCCCGCACCGAAACACGGGCTTGATGAACGGTATCCGGATCTCCGCTGCGAAGCGGGTGCCAGTCCGGCAAAGGCCTTCCCTCGGCGAGGGTCCGGTACGCACAGGTGTATGGTAACCAGTGGTAGCTGAGAACCGTATCGGCGGTCAGTACCGTACACCCCGGTACCTTTTTCAATCGTTGCTCATAGACCGTACAGCCACAGGTATCCAGGTCCATGTAACGGCATACAAGATCGGTGTGATACACCTCCCCCGTATCCTCATCCTCCAGCTTTTGTAAGCAGCACTTACCGCAGCCATCACACAGGGACTCCCATTCCGGCTGCGTCATATCCGCCAGTCGTTTGCGCTGCCAGAAAGGAATCTGCGCAATCATTTCCGGTGTTGCTCAATCTTGCGCTTGAAGTCGACTATGTAGGTGTCCTGCTCTTCCGGCATCTGCAGGAAAAAGTCCTTTTCCTCAATTGCCGCCAACACTTCCTTTCCGGTTGTGCGCGCGAGCTTCTTGTCTGGCGTCAGCAGCAGATCCATCGAGTGGATGGGCGAACCAAAGATACCTCTCAGCGCCTCCGGTAAATCGTCCCACTTTTGCCCTCGGCGGACAAAGAGATAGGTGTCGCCTTTCTTGCTGCTGCGAAACACCGATACAAATTCGCGTTCAGTCATTGGTTGAGCAGTTCCTCAATATCTTGCTTTACCGGCGCGATAATATCCTCGCGCCATCCCTCAAAAAACGTCTGGCCCGCCAGGGTGCCATCCTGGATCAGTTTCTCAATACGTTTACGTGGCGCCAATATTTCCATTGGAATATCAAAGCGTTCGGCTGCATTGCTAAAGTAACGCTTAACCTTCTTGTAAAGCGCTTGCTGATCCCGGCTCAGCGGTCTGGGGATGAGCTCAAGCCCGGAATTATCGGTAGCACGGGCGGCCTGCACAAGTTCAACCAACTGCTCGCCATAGCGTTTAACGAACCCTCCGGGTACGCCCTGAACATCCCTGATCACCGCAGCAGATGACGGCAAACGCTCAGCAATGGCAATCAGCAAGCCATCGTTCAGGACCCTGTTGCGTGGCCGGTCCTGGCGTCGGCACTCCTGCTCGCGCCAGGCGACCAGTGCCCGGAGAACCGCTTGCTGTTCCCGGTTCAGGGTCCAGCCGCCCCGGAGTTTCAGGTAATGCTGCTCCGGGTCTTCCTGGGTAGCGGCCTCGTTGGCAAATCGCCGGGACTCATCCGCCAGGGCATGTTCCAGGTTACGCTGCCTGAGGTTGGCCAACACCCATCCGTAAAGTGGCTCAAGAAAACGGATGTCGTCCAGAGCGTAGCGTTCCTGGGCCGGCGTCAGTGGCCGTGACACCCAGTCCGAACGGGTGGCGGATTTATCGAGCGCCTCTCCGAACAGGGTCTCAACCAGGCGGGCATAACCAACGGAAAATCCGGCACCGGCCAGTGCGGCACCGATCTGCAAATCCAGCACACCCGCTGGCTCCACCTTCAGCCAATGGCGGAATAACTCCAGATCCTCGCTCATGGCATACAACAGTTTTGGCCGGTTTTCATCGGCCAGCATGGCCCGGAACGACCCAGCGGCCTCGGCTACCTCCGGATCCACCAGCCAGAACTGTCCGTCAGCGCCTAACTGCACCAGGCCTGGAATCGGGTAGAAGGTGGAAACCCGTTCAAACTCGGTATCAAGTGCAACCGGAATGCCGGGGTCAAGACAGCCGAGCCACTGATCCAGTTGCTCGGGTGTCTCCAGCCAGCGAACGGTATCCGGGGCCGCTGGAATGGTTACGGCCGGGTCGGTGTGGGTCATAGACAGAACCTGAGGACTTATTCAGACAGGGGCTTGCGACCCCGGAATGCATGGGTGAGTGTAAAGCCGTCAACATAGCCCAGCTCACCGCCAACGGGAATGCCATGGGCCAGGCGTGTGATCAGGATATTCTGGCCATCAAGGCGGTCAGCAATGTAGTGGGCGGTAGCTTCACCTTCCACCGTGGGGTTGGTGGCCAGGATCAATTCGGTTACGCCTTCACGGCGCACTCTATCAAGCAGACGCTCGATCCCGATCTCCTCCGGGCCCACGCCATCGATGGGCGACAGGTGCCCCATCAATACGAAGTAACTGCCTTTGTAATCGCCGGCCTGCTCAATGGCAAGCAGGTCTGAAGGGCTTTCAACAACACACAGTGTGCCATTGCGGCGCTCGGTTTTTTCGCAGATCTGGCAGATTTCAGTATCCGAAAAATTCTGGCAGCTGTCGCAACGGCGCACGCCGTCCATCGCATGATTCAACGCCGCTGCCAGCCGGGTTCCGCCAGAGCGGCCCCGCTCCAGCAGATGAAAGGCCATGCGCTGGGCCGTTTTCTGGCCAACACCCGGCAGGCATCTCAGGGATTCCACCAATTCATCAACCAGGGGGCTGAATGCCATGACTACTCCTCAAAAAATCGATGGCAGGCCGGCTCAGAACGGCATCTTGAAACCGGGCGGCATCCCCATGCCAGACATCATGCCGGACATTTTGTCTTTCTGGTTTGCTTCTACCCGGCGAACCGCATCGTTCACGGCGGCAGCCAGCAGGTCTTCCAGAATTTCCTTGTCTTCAGACAGCAGAGACGGATCGATATCCACCTTGCGGACATCGTGCCGGCCGTTCATGGTGACTTTCACCAACCCTGCGCCGGATTCACCGGTGACTTCAGCTTTGGCGATCTCTTCCTGAGCCTTCTGCATCTGCTCCTGCATCTGCTGGGCCTTTTTCATCAGGTCGCCCATATTATTCATCATCTGCTTATCTCCTGGCTGTTTCTGCGGGGCGGATACTTTCTTCGACGACCCGCCCTTCAAATCGTTCCACAATACTCTTGACCAGAGGATCCTGTCGGATGGACTCTTCCGCGGCTTTCTGGCGTGCCGCTCGCTGGCGCTCCTCAAAGGCAGCGGGCGTATGCAACCCCGGCACACCCTGCTCTATCTTCAACTGTGTGGCGTCGCCGAAGCGTGATCTCAAGGCCGCCAGTATTTTTTCTTCGTGGCGAGCATTGAGCAGCCGCGCATGCCCCTCATCCAGAGTCAGCACAACCGCCTGCCCTTCCATTCTCATGGACGAATAGCTGGCCAGGTTTCCAGGCATGCCGGTAATACCCAGCGAGCGGAAATCACGTTCCCAGACAAACCCGTCGGAGGTAACCGGTTGCTCGGGCTCGGCAGGGGCTGGCTCAGGCTCGTTCACCAGGGTCTGGTCAGCATTTTGCTCTGACTGCACCGTATCAGGGGCCAAAACTGGTTCCGGCGCTGACTCTGGCTCGGATATCGCGTTTGCGTCCGGCTCAATACTGGAATCCGATTGCGGGACCGGCTCTTGCCATTCCGGTGATTCGGCCTGAACGCCGTAGTCCTCTGGCTCCCAGGGTGGCGGGTCATCCACCATGGGTGGCTGTGGCTCGGGTTCAGCTACCGGCTCCGGACTGGGAACCGGCTGAGGCGCGGGCTCGGGTTGCGGTGCCGCGGCGACAGCCTGGGTGGGCGTGATTTGCGAAACCGGGCCAGGCTCAGGTTCTGACTCCGCCGGGCCACTGTTGCTGTTGCCAGAAGCCAGCGCCGGAGGTTCCCGGCGATCGGCACCCGGTCGAAACGCCAGCATGCGCAGCAAGGTCATTTCAAAGCCCATACGGGCATCCGGCGTTACCGACAGATCTTTCCGGCCAATCAACGCGGTCTGGTAAAACAACTGGGCATCTTCGGCACTGAGACGACGGGCCAGTTCCTGTACCTGGGCAGCATCGCCCATGGCGTTGTCGGCACTGCCCGGCACCACCTGCTCCATGGTGACGCGATGGAACAGGGACAGCATATCGGACAGAATCACGCCGTAATCCGGCGCAAAATCCGAGATCCGGTTAATCTCAGACAGCAGCCCGGGGCCATCACGCTCAACCAATGCGTTAACAATGCGCTGGATATCGCGCTGATCGATGGTGCCCAGCATATTGCTGACATCACTGGCAGCCAGGTTCTCGTTGCCGAATGCAATCGCCTGGTCGGTCAGGCTGAGGGCATCCCTCATACTGCCATCGGCCGCCCTCGCCAACAGCCACAGAGCCGGGTCTTCAAACGGGATCTGTTCTTCGGTCAGAACATGCTTCAGGTGGCCAACAATGTGCTCCGGCGTCATCCGCTTGAGATTGAACTGCAGACACCGGGAAAG
>MDTA01065163.1_pt1 | contig 24917 bp, 20 predicted proteins | sample 811151 | NCBI WGS metagenome assembly MDTA01 (sample SAMN05326648, study PRJNA326480) | marine metagenome | isolation source: seawater | place: Indian Ocean: South | collected 2010
AATTCAATAACTGTAAGAGGTAGTTTAACGAGGTTTAGAGACTTTATTTATATAGATGATGTGGTGGAATGCTGGTTGAAAGGAATTGAACTAGAAGGTTTGAAAAATCAAACGATTAATATTGGTACAGGAGAGCGTACAGAAATCAGAATTTTACTTGATGAAATATGTTCGCATTTTAAAAATATTGATATATATGTTAAAGGTTCAACTCAGGGAGACCAGTTTGGGATCTATTCAGACAATAAATTAATGAAGGATTTATTTCAAATTGAAAAAACAACATCACTCCATACTGGCATAAAAAAATTTGTGGCCTGGGCTAAAAATAATAAATGAAATCTGTCTCTGTAATTGTTACTGACAAATATTCTAATCTTGTTAATAAAAAAAAAGATTGTTTAATCTTCATTTGGGACGAGTTCAGAAATGATGATGAATTTATTTCAGTCCCCAAGCTGGTTGAACAAAAAGCAAGCAAATACAGATCTGAATTTTTAGATTGGATTCAATTTTTTTCTGAAACTAAAATCAATGGTACAACATTATACAACCATTTAAAGTTTGACGATGGTTTTCCTTTTTGGTGGACGACTTCACTCGGACAAAAATTTAATATTCATAACAATTCTCAGATTAATGACGTGATAAAAAGTATGGCATTTTATGATTATTTAAATGAAAATAAAATAGAACCATTTTTGATTGAAGTTTGTTCTGAAAAAAAAGCATTAATTGACTTTTTGAAAAGCTTCCCAGAAATTAAAAAATTAAAAATAAATTTTATCCCAAAGGGAGGGTATCCAAAACGCAAAAAATCAGTTTTTTTATATGCGTTATTTATTTTCCGTTTTGTAATATATAATATGTTTACCAATCAGTCCAAAAATTCAGAAAAAACAGAATTTGTTTTCTTTGATATATTTACCCATCTTAGAGACGGTAAAGATTTCAAGAGTAACTATTGGACAAAATTAGTTGATTTATTAAAAAGTAAATATGTCACTTGGAATCACATATATCTTAGATCTTCGCAGCGAAATAGTTATATAAACTCTTTAAGAAGAATTAATATTTTTAACAGTAACAAAAAAGAACATTATCACAAAATAATAGAACAGGATTTTGGATTTAAAAATTATTTAAGAACTCTTAAAATGTTCTTAAAAATTAAAAAAAAGGGGATTAAAACTATTCCATACTTATCAAAATCGTTCAGTTGTAATAAAAGAAATATTGACTTTAGTCCATGGATAAGAGATGATTTTATAAATTCAATTGTAGGTCAAGAAGCATTAAAAAATTGTTATTATAGTTTGCTTATAAAGAAGGTTGTAAATAATTCTCATGTAGACGCAAGAGCATTTTTTATCCAAGAATTTCAACCCTGGGAAATAGCACTAGTTTATTATTGGAAAAACACCAAAAAAAAGAAAATAATTGGAATACCACATTCAACACATCGCTATTGGGATTTGAGATATTTCTTTGGAAAGTCTTTTTTCTCTTCTTACTCTGAAGAAATTTTGCCTGACCAAATTGCAGTTAACGGTAAATACAGCTTCGAAAGATGCATAGAAAATGGGTATCCTAGGGGAATATTAAAACCTCTAGAGGCACTTCGTTATATCCACCATCCCAAAATACCTTATAAAAATAAACTCAAAAATAAGAGGAAGGTTAGTATTCTTATTTGTTGTGATTATCAACTAAAAACGAGTGAAAAATTGATCAAAATTGTGAATGAATTTATTAGCAAAGAAAAAATAAAATACGAGCTAAATGTCAGAATGCATCCTTCTTTTCCACTACCAACTAAACTTATCAGAAAATACAATCTTTATATAAGTAATGAAGAAATTGTTCCTGATTTACAAAAAACAGATTGGGTTATAACTAGTAATCTCTCTGCAATTGCAGTCGACGCTTTTTATCAAGGTTGTAATATTGCTCAACTAAGCGATGGCTTATTCTTCAACTTAAGTCCATTAAGGGGAGTTATTGATAGTTTATTATTTACGGACTCGATTGAACTAAAAGAAATGATAAGAAAAACGGATAAATCACCAAAAAGTTATGAATATTTCTTTATAGATCCCAAATTAAAGCTATGGAGAAAATTTTTGTTGGACATGTAAACTTTATTTTTTATGAACTTTTGCAATTTCTACAAAACGGATATGATTTTGTATTTAGGGATTTTTGAAATTTACTTTATAATAAAACAAGACCCGAATGGTACCTTATAAAAAAATGAATATTTATTAGATTTTAAAAATTTATCAACTGCCTTTCGGGCACCTGGGAATTGACTAATTCCGTAATCATCAATTACTATCGCACCCCCTTGATTTAAACGAGGATAAAAGTAATTTAAGGAATCTAGGGTGGGTTGGAAAAGGTCTACATCAATATGAACAAAGCAAAAACTTTTTTCATTAACCTCATTAAATCTCTCAGGAATCCATCCTTTAAAAAAATAAATGTTTTTAAAAATTGATAGAGTCGATTTTACTTGATCTTCGTCAGAAGCAAATGAAAGCTTTTCATACTTAATCTGTTTATTGCTAAGGTTGTATCTTTTGTTTTTGTCCTCTAAAGATTTGTCTGAAAGTCCACCTTCAAAAGAATCAAAAATATAAAATATTTTATTGGAGTTTGTTTTCTCCAATATTTTAGAAATTATAAAAGCACTATGCCCTTTCCATACACCACATTCTACAATGTCTCCGTTGACCTTATTGTTTAAAATATTTTTCAAAATATTTTGTAAGCTATAAAATCTTAATTGTTTATATGGATTATCAAATTTGGAGGAAAATGATGCTCTCATAGCAACATTATATAATTTCATCTCATCAAAATTTTCATAATAAGTCTCCCATAAAAATTGATCGTAAATAACAGGTTTATGTACCTTATTTATACGGTGAACAAAAACTTTAAAATTTAATTTATTAAGTATTAAATTTATTGATTTTAATATAAATTTAGCCAGAAAACTGATCATTTAAACTTTTAATAATTGTTTTTGAAATTCAATCATTTCACAAATATAAGCTTATAAATTTCAAATTTTTTGTAATGTATATATACTTTACAATCTTAGAGGAATATTGCATTAATTAATAAATCATGATAGTGTAAAAATTCAATCATTATATTTAAAATTAAATTATCTATTTCATTGAAATGTATGAGTTTAATTACTAAAAGTAAATCATCTTTTTCTTTTTGATTATCGTAAAATAATTTCTCAAATAGACCATCTTAAATTAAACTAAAAACGTTAATAGCTAGCAAAATTTTAAAACAACCCAAGTTTAAGAATTTATACTAAGTTGTGTATGGTTTGCACAATTTACGGAAACAGATAAAGCTAAAGTTTGTGAAATAGTGGTTTAGAAAATAGTCCTATAAACAGACGTTATTTTTCATGAGTTTTTTTATTTTATTTACTGACATTTTCTTAACTAGAATTTAGTTTTAGCTAGCTCGATTTCAACCAAACCATTTTAATTTTTTTGAATATTTCGTCAGAGTCGTTATATGCAGCAAGTATCACTATTGGTAGTGAAAATAAGTACAAAAAGTACTAGCTATTAAATAATTTTTGTATCTTTACATATAATAACCTTAAAAATTATTAATTAAACGCGTTTGAATAGATCCAATATAATTTATGATTTTTTCAGATTTAAATACTATGAAACTTCGAATAAAAGCAATTGAATGAAAAAATTAGGAATAATTGATTATGATCAAGGAAATATTAAATCATTAAAAAACGCAATAAATCGTGTTGGATTTGAATGTAATCTTTTGAATTCTAATGAAAATTTAAACGATTATGACACCCTTTTCCTTCCTGGTGTTGGAGCATTCAGTGGAGCGATGCATAACTTAAATTCTAAGGGGTTAGTAAAACCAATAAAAGAATATGTCAATTCAGGCCGAAAATTAGTTGGAATATGTTTGGGCATGCAACTTCTTTTTGAAAAAAGTTATGAATTTGGAGAATTTGACGGTCTGGCTCTAATAGAGGGTGAGGTTCTCCCGTTTGAAAATGAGGTTGAGTTAAAAATTCCAAATGTTGGTTGGAATTACGTTATCAATAAACAAAATTACTCTATACTAGAAAGTGATTATTATTTTGTTCATTCATATTATTGCAAACCCAAAAACAATGATGATGTCCTTTTTACCTCAATTTACGGTATAGAATTTTGCTCTGCAGTTAAAAAGAATAATATCGTAGGATTCCAATTTCATCCTGAAAAAAGCCAAAAGAAAGGGCTTGAATTGTTAAAGACAATTTTGAATGAATAAGGTAAGGCTGATACCAGTAATTTTTATTAAAAACGGTTTTATTGTAAGGAGTGAAAAATTTATTCAACACAAAAAAATAGGAAATGTCGTAAATCAAGTTAGAAGATATAATCAGTGGGATGTGGATGAATTAATTTTTATAGATATTTCAAGAGAAAAGTTTCACGATAGTATGAGAGATGATCATAAAATAGAAAGAGTGAATTCAATTGATCAGATTTTGAATTCAGTTTCAAATGAGTGTTTCATGCCATTAGCATTTGGTGGTGGAATAAGGGATTTAGAAACAATTAAAAGGTACATAAAAAGTGGTGCTGATAAAATAATTGTAAATACCTTGTTTTTTGAAAATCCAAATATCATTGAAAAGGCTATTGAGATATTCGGTTCTCAAGCAATTGTTTTATCTCTGGATTTTAGGGTTACAATGAACAAAATCAGTTTTTACAGTAAAAATGGAGAAAAAAAAGAAAAAGAAAGTTTTGAAGATATAATTAAACGAATCACCAATGTAGGGGTTGGTGAGCTACTTTTAAATAGTATTGACAGAGATGGGACTGGAGAGGGTTATGATATTGAAGTAATTAAAAGGTTTGTAGATTCTCTACCAATACCTGTTATTGCTTGCGGTGGTGCTATTTCTTATTTCGATTTTGAACAGGTAGCTTTAATTAAAAATATTTCTGGAATAGCTGCTGGTAATCTATTTCATTTTACTGAAAACGCTTATCCAAATGCAAAAAAAAAATTAAAGGAAAAAAAATTAAATTTTAGATAAAGATGAATAAACCAATTATAAAATATTGTAAGTCCTGTACAACACCAATAAGCTCAGCAATTCCTATTGAATTAGATAATTCAGGTATTTGTTCGGGCTGTATTACAGCTAGTGAAAGATTGGAAATTAATTGGGAAAGAAGAAAAATACTTTTTGAAAATCTTATTGATGATTATAAATCTAAAGATAATTATTACGATTGCATAATACCCGTCTCTGGTGGGAAAGACAGCTATTGGCAAATCCACAAAATAAAAGAATATGGACTAAATCCTTTATTGGTAACATATCACCAAAATAATTACACGGAAACTGGAATGGAAAATTTGATTAACATGAGAGATGTATTCAATTCAGATCATATATTCTTCACCTCGAGTATAAATACAATTAAAAAAATGAATAGGGTTTGTCAAAGATTGATGGGTGACATGAATTGGCACTGCCATGCAGGTATATTAACCTACCCTATACGTGTAGCAGTAGAAAAAAACATCCCTCTAATAATTTGGGGAGAACATGGATTTATGGATTTAGGAGGCATGCATTCTTATAAAGACTTTGTTGAATTCACTTATCGTTTTAGACTTGAACATGGTCTAAGAGGATACGAATGGTTCGATATTATGGAAGCGTCTAGAAATTATAATGATGAAATTGTGGAGAGAGAATTAATACCATATAAATATCCGACGGATAAACAGATTGAAAAAATTGGAGTAAGAGGAGTGTATCTTTCAAATTTCTTTAAGTGGGAGGCAAATGAGCATGGCCCTTTAATGGTAAAAAAATACAATTTTAAAGAGTCCAAAGATCCTTTTGAAAGAACTTATCGTAAAATGTCTAATCTTGATGATATGCACGATAATGGTATTCATGATTATATGAAGTGGATTAAATTTGGGTATGGTAGAGCAACAGACCACACTACTAAAGATATTAGGGCGGGTAGAATGACAAGAGATGAAGGAATAAAGGAAGTGTTAAAACGAGACCACATAAAATCTAAAGATCTAAAAAGGTGGTTAGATTATGTAAGTTGGACTGAAGATTATTTTGACGCTGAAGCCGACAAATTTAGAGATCCAAAAGTGTGGTGGATTAAAGGAGGTAAATGGTTTAAATCTGATATTGATGGAATAGAAAGAGACTATGGTAAAGTACACTTGAGTTTAAGTTACACTCAAAATTACTATGTTGAGGTTTGAATTAATAAGCACACAGAAAACAAAACTTGATCAAAACTTAATTTATAATGGGCTTACGGATTTTTGAATATCGCTCCAAAAAGTTAGTTGATATTGGATATAAAAAACTGAGAAAAGAAAATAACCTTGAATATTTAATCAATTTGTCAAACTCTTTGGCGAAAATTCCTATCTCCTCTAGACATAACATATTTAAACAAGAAATGAAATTGATTGACAAGTGTACACTCCAATTTCTTATTCAAAGAAGGTTATATGTAATATTTAACAAAAATATTTTAGCAGCATTAGGAAGAGAAAGTAAAGAATTAAAACTTGGGTTACCAAAAAAATGGTTGTTATACCTTGAGCAATCAAGGGGCTTTAAAGCCAACACAAAATTAAATTACCTTAGATGGATAACATTTATTTTATTTTGGTATTGCTATGGAATCTTAAAGATTTTTAGCTTTTTCTTCCATGGGATATTTAAAAAAGAAAAAATTAATTCAAAGAATTATGTATATTTTGACAATCTTTCTAAGAAAAGCATTCCTAACAAATCCAATTTACCATCAGAAACAATTATTGATTGGTATATAAAATACACCAAAGAAAAGAACATAGGGATTTATCACGGCTATATAAAATCTAAAGCTTTTAAACTTAAAGATAAATTAATTTCTCCCTCTTATTTTCCATTTAAAGTTGAGCTTTCATATGTAGAATGGATACAATATTTAATACGCTGTTTTTTTGTAACAATTTATTCATTTTATGCTTTTCTTAGAGGTGACTTTTCTCACGCTCTTTTATTAAAGGAATATCCTCTTCTTTATTTATCAAAAAAGTCAAACTTCGGAAAAAAGTATTTTTTTCATAATTCAACCCATATATTTAGACCATTATGGACGTACGAAGCAGAAAATAAAGGTGCTGAAATTATTTTATATTTTTATTCTACAAATAATGAATTTTTAAAATTTGAGAAGGGGCGAATTAAAAATTTTGATTTTCCTCAATTTATGAGTTGGAATCACTTTTTTGTTTGGAATTCTTACCAGGCAAACTATGTTAAGGGGTATTTACCTAAAGTAAAGATTAGTGTTGTTGGGTCAATATGGTTTGAATCTTCAGGAAAAAATTTTCCCAAATTAGATTCCTCAAAAAAAATTATTTCAGTTTTTGATATTCAACCGTTCACAGAGGAAAGGTACCAATTACTAGGCTTTCCTGACAGATATATGACATCTGAAGTCATGAAAAAATTTCAAAATGACATTTATGAGGTCTTCAAAAAAAAAGATGTACTAGTAGTTCTTAAAAGAAAAAGAGATGCTTTAAGTTATAATGATCAATCATATATCGATTTAGTAAATGGCTTGTACTCAAATGAGAGGTTTATCCAAATTGATCCAGGATTCTCGGCAGCAAAGTTGATTGAAAAATCATTTTTAACAATTAACTTCCCTGTAACTTCAACGGCAAATATATCAAAAGAAAGAAATATTAACACGATATATTATGATCCTATATCTAAAGTTGATAAACGTGACCCTTCGTTGTCGGGGATTAAACTAATTAAGGGTATAGATGAACTCAATAAATATGTTAAAAACAACTTATCTATAAAAAATGAATAGGAAAACCTTTTTTAATCTCATTTGGTATTCGATACTATATTTGTTTAAAATTCTTTTCCCCTTATCAATACTACCTATTTTCACAAACCATATTTCAATACAGGATTTTGGTATTTATGCTTTAGCCTTATTTTTCGGCACTTTCACTGCTGGAATAGCTAATCTTGGACTTACAAGTATTTTTGAAAGAAATTTTTTTGAATATAACCTTCATGAAAGAAAAACATTGCTTTGGAATATCATTCTTTTTGTACTTTTTCTAGTCTTTATATTATCTTCAATTACATTTATTTTTAGAAGTTTTATTGCTAAAATAATATTTTTAAATTCTGATTTGAAGGATTTTTTGTTACTTGCCTTTCTCCTTCAATCATTTAAATCTTTAAATTTATATTTTCTCACTTATTTAAAAAATTCGGAAAATGCCAAAAAATTCACATATTTATCAATCATTGAGAGTTCACTTTCCATCGGTATTGCTTTTATTTTAGTCGTAAAATTTTCAACCGGTTTGTTTGGGTTTATTCTAGGGCAGACTCTAGGGGTTGGTATAGTTTTCTTCGGGTCGTTTATGTATTTATTTTACCCATTTCAGTATAGATTGAATATCGCTCAAATAAAAGGACAGCTACGGTTAAGTCTTCCTTTAACCCCTCGGATTTTTTTTGGAGCTATTAATACTCAATTTGATAGATACATGTTGGGTCTTGTCGGACTTATAGGAGGAGTTGGCTTATTTGATATCGGTCAAAGAATTGCTAATACCTCTTTTACTTTTATGACAACTCTTCAAAATATTTATGCCCCAAAAGTATATAATCGTTTTTTTTCTAGCGATATCAAATACAGAAATAGCATAGGGAATTATCTTACACCTTTTTTGTATGTATCAATTTTTTTTTGTTTGATTATTGGAATCTTTTCTTCAGAAATATTGATTTTGCTTACACCTAAAGAGTTTCATGAGGCCTCTTCAATAGTAACAATTTTATGTCTTTTATATGGATTTTATTTTTTTGGAAAACAACCTCAGCTGTTGTTCGCAAAAAAAACGGGTTTGATTTCTATTTTATCTTTTGTTACGATTTCCTTAAACATAGGTCTTAACTATCCTATGATCAAACTTTTCGGAGTTATGGGTGCTGTATGGGCTACAACTATTGCAGGAATATTGTCAACTGGTATACATTTCTATTTTGGACAAAAATATGCACATATAAATTATGAAAAAATTGTTTTTGTTCTTTTTGCGTATTTTGTTTTTTCACTAATTTCTATTTATTTATTATCAAATTATTTTCCAGACTTAGATTCACTAACAAAAATTAAATTTTTGTTTGTGATAGGTTATTCTTTAATTGGGATCAAGGCAAAAATTTTGAAAAAAAATTCTTTTGATTTTTTTCGATACTTTAGTAAAATAATTGAAATTTAAAAGTCATTGCTTGGCAAATATGAGCTAAAATATTTAATATTAAATAGAGAAAAATTGATATGGAAAAGTATAAAAATTTAAAGCAAATAAGAGATGTTTTTTTAAATGGAGGAAATGTAATTAAATATTTAAAAAGTTTGGAAGGAAGACAAAAAAATAATGTTGATGATATATTAATTAGTTATGATTTTCAATCTGGACAGTACATCAAAAACTTGGATTTAAATATTAACTTTAAAATTGATTACTGCCAATCACTAGCAAACAGGATAAATGAGTTTGAGGACTGTAACTCGATTTTAGAAATTGGTATTGGAGAAGCGACTACTCTTGGTGTTTTAAAGGGGATGTTGAAAAAAGAATTTAATTATTCCGGCGGGTTTGATATTTCGTGGTCAAGATTAAATTTCGCTAAGAGCTTTCTTTTTGATATTGGATATTTCAAAGATTCTATATTTTGTGCAGATTTATTTAATATTCCTCTAAAGGACAATAGTGTAGATATAGTATATACTTCACACTCTTTAGAACCTAATGGGGGTAGAGAAGATGAAGCTCTTTCAGAAATTTTGAGGATAGCTTCCAAATATGTGGTCCTGCTAGAACCTATATATGAAAATGAAAGTAATGAAGTAAAACAAAGAATGGACGAGCACGGATACATTAAAGGGTTGTATGAAATAATAAGGAGTAAAAAACTTAATGTTATTGAATTTAAGAGATTTGAATTAAGTCAAAATGAATTAAATCCAACATCAATAATTGTAATCAAAAAATCAAGGGCTGCGAGTTATAATACCACCCAATTCATATGCCCGATAACCAAAAATGAGCTTTCAGTACATAAAAATTCTCTTTACTCTCAAACAGGTTGCCTATCTTATCCAATAATTAAAGATATTCCATGCTTGTTAGGGGAAAACGCAATAATGACATCTAATTTTAATTATGATTACGAAAAGTTTAAATTAGATAATAATATAACTAATCTTAAAAACAAGGTTAAATTAAAATAAGATATTTTCATTAAAATATTTCGATGATACTTCACAATAAATCTTGAAGGCCAGAAATCGAAAACTTTTAATTAATTTTAAAATCTAATCAATATCTTCTATTGCATTCCAAGCAAGTCTAGTACCCCTTGAAAAGTTTGAAGCAAACTTTTTACCTAGTATCGATTTTAGATATATAGGAGACATACCAAAACCAGGACGTATAGACCTAATATTCTTACGTGTAATTATATCTCCTTTTTTTACATTCTCAACAATATAAAGGGACCTAGAAAAAGCTTTTCCAGACATTTGTTTCTCAGTGAGAACATAATCTTTTTTACCAATTGACAATTCAGCAGCTCGTACAGAACTTACCATCTCACAGAATTCATTTGGTTCTAATGAAAATGATGAATCTGGTCCACCTTGATTCCTATCTAAAATAAAATGTTTCTCGATAATTTTTGCACCATGTGCAACAGCTACCACCGGGGCAATAATACCAGTAGTGTGATCAGAAATACCAACATCAACTTTAAAATCTTTCTTTATTTGAGTTATCATGGAAAGGTTTGAGTCCTCTAATGATGATGGGTAACTAGAAGTACATTTTAATATTGTAATATTATTATTACCTGTACTTCTTATTGTTTTTACTGCAATTTCTATATCTTTCTTTTCTGCTATGCCAGTTGAGAGTATTACTGGTTTGCCTTTCGATGAAACATATTCAATTAAATCAAGATCTGTTATTTCAAATGAAGCTATTTTATATATAGGGTTATTTAACTCTTCTAAAAAGTCAACAGAAGAGCGATCAAATGGAGTAGAAAAACAAATCAGACCTTCTTTTTTTGCAACTTCAAAAAGCTTTTTATGCCACTCCCAGGGTGTATGTGCTTTTTCATACAAAGAATAAAAGTTTTGCCCATCCCATATAGAATTATTATTAATAGTAAAATCAGGTAATCCCGAGTTAATGGTCATAGTATCTGCTGTATATGTTTGTAGCTTTACTGCATCTGCACCACAACGCTTTGCCTCTTTGATTGTTTTAATAGCAATATCAAGTGAACCTTGGTGATTAGCTGATAATTCGGCAACAACTAAAATTTTAGATTTCATTCTATAGTTTTGATATCATCCTTATTATTGAAAATGGTTCTGCGTAGCTCTTACCTACCATCACTCCGCACCTTTCTGCCACTAATTCTAGTGCTTTTGAAGATCTTGGATGGGGAAATGACCTCTTTTCAAATTCATAGCATTCCATTGCCTTTATTTTTTGATTTATATCTTCTTTACTTAGAGAAAAATATAAATTTGGAATAAACCTTCTTGGATCTGAAGACGCTTGCCATTCGGTACTAGAATAAGTTTCGAATGTGATTATAGTCTCAACATGTTCTTTTTCTATTGGCCTGCAAGCAGTTATTGTCGCTTGAAACGTTTTTTGGTGGTCGATGTTTAAATCCCCACCGTGATGTGTAAAAATGATATCAGGTTGAAAGATTTTTTTCTCTTTTTCAACTGTTTTTACTAAATCCAGTAAGCTAATTTCATCAAACCTGTTATCTGGAAATTGATAAGTTGACAATTCTTGGTAACCAATAATCTTTTTTGCTTCAGAAATGTTTTTTTTATGTATTGAAAGTTTATTTTTTGAAGATTCTAAATCTCTTTTATCATCCCTAGAAGTGATTCCTTCTCCTAAAATAACGCACCTTACGTGACAACCATGGCGATTAACAAGTCTATAAATACTCCCTCCTACACCAATCACTTCATCGTCAGGATGCGCAACTACAACCAGTATTCTTTTATTTTTTAAATATTCTAACATTTGCTAATAATTTACTGTTTTTTTTGTTGAACAATGCATTTTCAAATTCAAACCTTAAAGAGTTTGTTTCAAAAAAAGCCTTTGGGTATCCATCACAGTCGAGCATCCTTATAAAATCGTAACAATCTTCCAGATTGTCAAGTTCTTTAATATTACTTTGTTTTGGTTTTCGTCTTTTAAAAAAATATGGTTCTCCGTCCTGATTCTTTGGTTTTGGGTTCAAAGCTAAAATTTCTTTTATCATTTTCTCAATAACAATCCCAGCCCTTAAGAAAATTTCTTTCGCGGTTCCATTAAGTTCAAGTTCTTTTTTCAAATATATGGGACCTGAATCAATTTGTTTATTCACTTTTATTGCAGAGATTTTTGTTTTATTTTTTTTATTCAAAATCAGGTTTTGTAAAGGCGAGCCTCCTCTACCGTAAGGTAAATCTGTCATATGAAACAATATACACTGAAATTTCGAGTAGATTTCATCTGGAATTTTAAAAGACCAGTGAGGAAAAAAAATATACTTTGGCTTTATCTTGTCTAGAAACTTTACTTTCAAATTATCTTTATCGTCAATCCAAAACCAGTTATATGTTGTATGGGAAATACTTAATTTTTTAAAAATTTCTTTATTCCATTTTCTATTAGAAGTTATAACAACACTATGACAAGTATTTCGATAAAGACGATGATATTTGATTATTTCTTTTTTTATTTTTTTCTCAAAATTCAAAGATTCAAAAACTTTACAAGAATAAATATTAGAAACTTTTACTTTAGCTCTAAAATTTCTTTTTGGAAATTGATTAATAATTTGATTAATAATAAAACTTCCATAGCCTTTACCCCTACAAGAAGACGAAATTGAATAATCAATTTCCCAAAATTTATTAATTTTTTCTAATCGTATTTGTCCAATAGGAACCTCATCCAATTCAAGTACAAAGTGATCTCTTAATTTCGACTTCAGTCCTTTTTTTAACCAAAGTATGTGCTCTTCCCAAGTAATCATACTTTGATTTATCGAATAAAACCTAACTGTTTTGTCATTAGACCACTTGAAAAGTAATTTGGCATCATTTATTGTTACTGGTCTAAGCTTTTTCATAAAGGATTTTTTTTGCATGTACAATAATCTTTTCTTGATTACTTTCAAATTTTGTATATAAATTAATATTTGGTTTACTCTCGTATCCAAATTCTTCTAATACACTATATAATTTTGGTCTTAGGTCAAATGCAGCAGTATAAATTGATTTTAACCCAAGCTGATGTGCAATTTTTTCAATTAATTTTAAAAAAATTTTCCAATAGATCTCAAAATATTTCTTTTCTTTTCTGGTATCCATTACAAAAGATAGTTCTGCGTTTTTTTTCATCCAATCTATGTGGACAAGTCCTCCATATGCAACGTGGGTTTGATTGAAGTCTAATGAGAATAATAATTGTTTTGGTTGTTTTTGAATAAATAGTGGTGCAACCTCATTTGTAAAATAAGAGTCTTGTTGTTTTTTTGTCAATTTATTTTTTTGTCTTAAATGATACAACTGCTCGTTTCTCCACTTCATAATCCTATTTCTATCTGTAAATTCTATCGGCCTAAGCAAAAACTCTTTTTCTTGAAAATACTGAAGCTTGATAGCAATGTATTCACCAAAAATCATATTATTTTTTTTTTAGTAAAAACCAATTAATGTCATCTTGGGGGAATAAATTGTCACGGTGATATACGAAACCATAGTCAAGCAAAAATAAATCCTGAAATTTGTCGAGCATTTCTCCGGCAAAATCTCGCTTAAAAAGTTTGTTTTCGTGACCCCTATATGGCATGCTCACCGGCGTAGGGTTGTAATATTCAGCAATCAGAATATACTTCTTTGAAGCTAAATATAGCTTATGATAAACTTCACTTAGTTGTTCAGGGTTGATATGGATTAAAACTCCTTTTATAAGACACAAATCATAAGTTTTTTCAAATGTAAAATTATTTATAGATTGACAATATGAATTTTTTTTCCCAATTAGCTTTTCTAAATTTTTGTAGGCTTTTTTATTTATTTCTATCCCTGAAATCTCCGCATCAGGTAGTAATTTTTTTAATGATTTTAAATTCATCCCAATATTAGCTCCGAACTCAATTAGTGAGTCTATCTTTCCTGTTGACTTCAATACAGAACTAAAGAGTGATAAGTTAGATGCTAATAATTTTTCATTTTTATTCCTATCACTGTATTGATTTCCAAACTCGCCTTGCCAAAAAGATTCTTGTTCTGTAACATTTTCCATTACTTTTCTTTTTTTAGTTTATATTTTAATTCTAAGAGTCTCCAGTCATATAAGTTATCAACATCTTGATATTCTTCAAAATTTAGAACAAAACTAGATGAATTATTGGTTATAAGTTCACCAAAATCTAAACATTTGTCGGTTAAAAACCAGTAAAATTGACCTGTGTCATGATAGAAAAGCGGTAGACCCTGGGTATTTTTATTGAAGAGACATTCATTTTTCTTTTCAATGAAGCCTTTTTTATTAATACTTAATGCACGTTGAATAGGATGGCTAAAAGTGGTTAATGGAACAACTGAGTCACACCTTTTTTTAATTAATTCTTTTAATCCTTTTTCAAGTATTGGAAAAGTTAATAAAGGAGTAACTGGGTATATACAGCAACCAATTTCAAAGAATTCTCCCTTAAGGTTATACCAATCTAAAACTTCTTTCAAAACATCGAATGTTGTTGATTTGTCAGTTGAAGTTTCCTTACTTCTTAAAAATGGAACTTTTGCACCATAAGATTGTGCAATATCTTTTATTTCATTGTCATCTGTTGATACAATAATCTTTTCAAACAAATTGCTACTTATAGCTAATTCTATTGCATAAGCTATAACAGGCTTCCCAAAAAAATCTTTAATGTTTTTTCTGGGGATTCTTTTACTTCCACCCCTTGCTGGTATTATAGCTATTTTCCTCATTAGAAAAGATTTTGAAACCCAACAGGTTCCTTTATTAATGAAACGACCTTCTCTTGTTCCTTAATTGTTAGACCAGGAAAAATGGGTATACTAATTGCTTCTTCATAGTATCTCTCCGCTTCCATATATCCACTTTTGGAAAAACCTAGTTTTTTGTAATAAGGCTGTCTATATATAGGAATGTAATGAATATTAACTAAAATCCCCGCCGCTCGAAATTGCTCAAAAAGTTGCTTATGAGTTATAATATTATTTTTTTTAAGCCTAATTATATATAAATGCCAAGAAGAGGAAGTATCTTTATGTTGATCAGGGGTTTGCACTAATGAATCTTTTAACAGTTCATCATACCGTTTTGCTATCAATCTTCGTTTTTCTACAAATGAGTCCAAACGATCCATTTGACTAAGTCCGAGAGCTGCCTGAACGTCATTCATACGATAATTCAAACCTAAGTTTAACTGTTCGTAATACCATGGCCCGTCAGGAACTTTTGACATTTCGCTAGCCTGACGAGTAATTCCGTGACTCCGGTACCTATACAATAGATTTGACAAATTTTTATCATTTGTCAAACACATACCCCCTTCACAAGTTGTAATTATTTTTACTGGGTGAAAACTAAATACAGCGATGTCACTGAAAGCACAGTTTCCAACCGGTTTTCCTTTATATGTTGCTCCTATGGCATGGGAGGCATCTTCAATAATTCTAAATCCATATTTTTTTGAGAGGTCATAAATTTTATCCATTTCACAACTTTGCCCAGATAAATGTACAGGAATAACAACCTTCGGCAATCTTCCTTTTTTTTTAGCTTCAGCAAGTTTTTTTTCTAATGCAACAGGTGACATATTAAAACTTTTCCCATCTATATCAACAAAATCGACTTCTGCATTACAGTATAAAGCACAATTCGAAGATGCTACAAATGATATAGGACTAGTCCAAACAATGTCACCTTCCCCTACTCCAAGAGCTAAACATGCAATGTGTAATGCGCTAGTAGCTGAATTACATGCATAAGCATACTTTACTTTACAATATTCTGCGACTTTATCTTCAAATTTTTGAATAGTCGGTCCTTGGGTAATATAATCTGAGCGTAGAACATTTACTACAGATTGAATATCTTTTTCGGAAACATCCTGTCTTCCGTAGGGAATGAAAAAGCGTTCTTTATGAGTTTCTTCCTCTCTCTTGAGTTGCTGAATTTGGCTTTTGAGTGATGGAATAGTGCAGCCTAAAAAAGTACACAACTTGTGGTTACTTAGACTCATATCCTTAGGTCGTAGAGTTAAATTTGAGACTTGACTAATCCCTGTAGGTATTATTAAATTTGTTGAATAGTTAAAAGCACTTGCAATCATTAAACCAAATTCATATTTAGTTATTCTTTCATTTGAGGATATATTAAAAATCCCTTTTGCGTCCTTATCGATTAAATTTAAAATTTTATCACTCAAGGTTCTAATCGAAATTGGAGTATAATAAACGTCATCGAACAACTTTAATGGTACCCCTTTAGATAAAGATTTAATTATTCTATCTGAAAATGAGGATTTATAACTTGGTCCCCACCCAAAAAAATTTGTTCTTATTACAATTGCATCTTTATTTTTATCTAAAACAATCTTTTCTCCTTGACCTTTTGTTTTTGCATAATAATTTAAAGGCGAATAATCATCTTCTTCACTGGTAAATGCGCTCAATCCATTATAAAGATGATCTGTTGAAATATGAACAAATTTTATATTTGACTCAAAACAAGCTTTGGCAATTTTACCTGCTATTTCAACATTAGCTTCAAAGGCAAATTCGGGTTTATTCTCACACTCCTCAATATTAGTTAGTCCAATACAGTTTATGACTGCTTCAGGTTTAACAAAATTTAATTTACTTTTTATTTTAGAAACTGATGAATAGTCCATGTCAATCGTACTGAATTTGTCTCGATCTATTTGTCTTTGATTTAAAGCTAACACATAATTGTATTGATTTTGACTATTTCTAACCCAGCCCTGAGCTAATAAGCTAGAACCACCAGTAAATAAAAAATTTTTCATTATATGTTTAAAAGAAGGGATTCCATGTTTTTTTCAATCCAAAGTGACAAATCATTTGAACTCATCCATGATATATTTTTATCCGAGGTGTATTGAAAATTTTTAGATACTTTTTTTCCATTTTTGATTCTCATCGGATCTTTAGACAAATTGTGTATAGCTGGTAAAATTTTAAAATAAGAGTCATATTCATATGTGTGAGGTGAATCTTCAAGGCCAATCATTTGTTCATGCAATTTTTCACCCGGTCGGATCCCAATAATTTTTTGCTCAGCTCCTGGAGCAATTGCATTTGCAATATCAATTATTTTCATTGACGGAATTTTTTTTACGTATATTTCTCCTCCTAGCATATCATCAAATGCATGCCATACTAGTTTGACAGCCTCATCTAATGTTATCATAAAACGAGTCATTTTTGAATGAGTTATTGGAATAACCACACCTTCTTTCTTTTTCATAAGAAAAAAAGGAATAACCGATCCTCTTGAACCCATGACATTACCATAACGCACAACAGAAAAAAGCGTTTTATTAATATTAATATGTGAACTTCCAGCAACAAATAATTTATCGGAAGCTAGTTTTGTCGCCCCATACAGATTAATCGGATTACTGGCTTTATCCGTAGATAGTGCCACAACTTTTTTTATTTTTTTATCAGTTGCAGTATCAATCACGTTCATTGCACCGTTAATGTTTGTTTTAACGCATTCAAAAGGATTATACTCTGCAGTTGGGACAATTTTTGTGGCTGCTGCATGAACTACGAAATCTACTCCATCTAATGTTCGTGAAAGCCTTTCTTTGTCTCTCACATCTCCGATAATAAAATTAACCCTTTTGTCATTCTGATAGTTCTCGGCCATAATCCACTGCTTCATTTCATCTCTTGAAAAAATGATTATCGATTTGGGATCATATTTTTTTAAAGTCATACTAACAAACTTTTTACCAAATGATCCTGTCCCACCAGTCACTAAAATTGTACTATTTTTTAACATATTAATCTACCGTTTGTATAAAAGAATAGTTTTTTGATCAGACGATTTTCTATTGCTGATAATAAATTGGACTTTTCTTTCTATTAAATTTTCAATTTTTTCTTCTAATTGCGAAATATATTTTGTGTTTAGTTGTTCTCCTATTAGGAGAACTTCGATAGACCCTGTGTCTAGTCCTCTTGCATAATCTCCTATTAGATGTATTTCACCTACATCTCCCATTTGAGCTAAGACATGCTCAACAATTTCCTCCAGACCTAAGTGTTTAAATACAACTTTTTGAAGTATTTCAAACATGGGATGCTTTATATTGGCCTTGTAAGCGACTTTGTGATTGTCCTTGTATTTTTCAAGGTATCCGGCCTCGGATAAATGGTTTAATTCTTTACGAATCGAATTAGTAGATTCATTAAATTCTGTCGCAAGTCCATTTAAATAACCACGATTGGCCTGATTTACAAAAAATTTTATAAGCAGGCGCAATCGTGTTTTTGAAGTAATTAACTTATTAAGCATTACTATACTAACTAATATCTTTTACAAAGATACAAAAATTATTTAATAGTTAGTACTTTTTGTACTTATTTTTATTTTCCTATTGAATATAATTTATTATTATTTTTCTTATTCATTCTAATAATGTTTCTCCCATCTATAACAAAAGGTGGATTTTCGAGATTATTAAAAAGGTAATCCCAATCAAAATTTTTAAATTCATCCCATTCAGTTAAAACCAGTACAGCTTCAGATTTTGAGATACACCTTTCAATATTTGAACTAATTTTAATATTTGCTAATATTTTTTTTAATTTTTCTTTACTGTTTCCCCTATCTTCGATTAAAAGTTTAAGGTCTAAAATTATTTTTTCTTTTGGCACCATGGGATCGTAAATATTAATTATTGCACCTTGTTCCAATAATTTGGTCGCTACATAAATAGAGGCTGATTCTCTACTATCATTTGTTTCTTTTTTGTATGCCCAGCCTAAAACAGATATTTTTGTATTTATAATATTAAAGTTAAACAGATCCAAAACTTTTTTTAAAAATCGATTTTTTTGGTACTCATTAATTAAAATTACTTGATTCCAATATTCAGCAACTTCGTTTAGGCCGTAAGTTCTACACAAATAAACAAGGTTTAATAAATCCTTTTTGAAACAACTCCCTCCAAAACCAACCGATGCTTCAAGAAAATGAGGTCCAATTCTTTTGTCCGTTCCAATTGCCTTCGATAGTTCCTTGATTGAAGCTCCCGATTTTTCACAAAGTGCTGATAAACTGTTTATTGAAGATATTCTCTGAGCCAACATTGCATTTGATGCTAATTTTGATAACTCAGCTGACCACAATTTCATCTTTAAAATTTTATGCCTTGGAATCCACCTATTGTATATATTTAAAAGTGATTGTACTGCTTTATTACCACTAGGTGAATCGTCACCTCCAATTAGAACCCTATCTGATTTGTAGAGATTTTTAATTGCAGTACCCTCTGCGAGAAATTCTGGATTAGATATTACTTCAAAAGTCACATTATTTTTACTATAGTGAGACAAAACTTCTTTAATTTTCTCAGCAGTTCTAACAGGCAAAGTCGATTTTTCAACAACAATTTTATTTGTTTTAGAAACTTGTCCAATTATTTTAGCGCATTGTTCAATATTTGACAAATCAGCTGCATATCCTTTTCCAATACCCTTTGTTTTAGTAGGTGTATTTACAGCCATAAAAATCATTTCAGATTCTGAAATTGCATTCTCAAAATCGCTACTAAAAAATAAATTTCTGTTTCTTGTGACCTCTATTATTTTTGATAATCCAGGTTCGTATACAGGAAGATTATTGAGATTGCTACTATTCCATGCTTTGATTTTTTGTATGTTGTTGTCTATGACTGTTACTTTTATTTCTGGACATTCATGTGCAATAACAGCCATTGTTGGTCCACCTACATATCCAGCTCCAATACAACATATATTTCTAATTGACATTAAATCATTATTTAACTCCGCAATACTTATTAAACTCTTGGCGATACATTCTCTTTGGAAATTTAGTAGATAATCGAACAAAAGCAGCACATCCATTTTTTTGGTCTCCCTTGGAGATAAGGGCGAGTCCCTTGAATCTCAGTGCTTTTTCTATAACAGCAGGGTTTTTTGAAGAGTTACTTATATTAAAATACTTTAACGCATTTTCAAGATCTTTAATGTTGTAAAGAGATAGTGCAGCATTTAAGGAGTGTGTATACTGAAGTGGATCTTGATCAAATGCAGCTAAATAGAGTTCAGCAGATTTCGAAAATTCTCCATTACCAAAAAGAGTTTTAGCCTCTGTAGACAATTTGTCCGCTTTTGTGATTCTTTCCTGTCCGTAAGTTAAAATTCTGTAAAGCTGAAATATATTGTCATCATTCGGATACATGTTAAATGCCTCTTGTGCTTTTGCCATAGAGAATGGATCGCCTAAACTTCTAGTTAAGGCTAGTGTTCTAAGATATATTGTCCAGACAGATTTTTTATTTTTACTAGTATTTTTAACTCTTTCAAAAGCATTGTTAATCTCATTAGCATCCCTTCTAAAGGCAAGAGTACGCATGTAAATATCATAGTGTGGCATATTGTTTGGTAGTCCGTTAAAAGCTCTTTTAGCATAAAAGTATGCACTATCAATTTTATTTTCCTGTAAAAAGAATTGTGCCTTTAGGTTGTCTCCAAAATGAATTTTTGGATTGTCTTTAGATCCTAAAGAAGCCATTTTATGCGCTTCCTCTTTGTTACCGGATAGGTAATAATATCGAGCTTTCATTGCCTTGATAGGCATAGCTGTTTCAGTTAAATTGGGGAAATCATGTGATATTTTGTCAAGTTCTTCTCTTTTATATGTGTATTGAGCGTTATTAAATTCATATAGCAGTCTACCCTGTTGTGTTAATGATTTAAATGAGATTATATGAATCGATAGTCCTGGTATTATAAGAAGTAATGATATTACTAAAGTTATAATAGATGTCATTTTCCCTTGACTCGTACTTTTGTTTAACGAGATATTTTTTATGTAGGTACTCAAAATAAGGCCGAGGTATAATGCTAAAGAAGACTGCATTAGAGGTCTTGCAACTGGGAAATTAAGTAATGCATCTATTCCATAAACAATAATAGGTAATAATAAAATAATGTCTTTTAATGTTATTTTTTTCTTTTCGGAAGACTTAGAAGAAATAATTTTAAATATGTAAAAAATAATTAATGTAAATAAAAATAAGTAAGCAATCCCACCAGGAATTCCTGTTTCTGCGAATACGTGAATAAAATCATTATGCGCATGATACGGGACAGTATAACCACTAATATGTTCTTTTCCTTTTTCTATAGATTCAATTTTCCAGTTCCCAAGACCCGAGGAAAAAATAGGGTTTTCTTTAATATAACTCCAAGCATCCATCCAATATCCAAACCTTCCGTTGGAGGATTCCTCAGTAAACGAAATCTTGCCTAGGGTATCTGTTATAGCAACTTTTTTGTACTTTTCATTGGCGTTGCTTGTAGCTATAATGTTTATTAAAAACGCCAATAAATACACTGAAACGACTGTGAACAATTTGTATGAAAGTGTTTTTAAACGATCGCCTTTATTGAAGTAAATAACGAAAAGACCAACAATAAGCAATATAAAGACAATAGCAGAACTAAGTATAGCTGCTCTTGCTTCAATTAGGGTAATTGCAAGAATTCCTGAAAAAAGAACTATGTACATTAAAATCTTAAAAATTATCCTCTTAGATGCTAACAAGAAATAAATAGCAAATGGAATTTTGAATGCTATTGATGCAGCAGTGATATTTTTATTCCCAGCAAAACCTTTTATTCTAATTACTCGCAAACCTTCTACTGGATATATTTTTGATAAATCATAATAATACGAGACCATTTCAGCGGTTAGAAAAAGGACAAATACAGTAGTTACAAAAAAGAAACTTTTTGGAATCTTAGATAAAAGAATCGTACAAAAAAGTATAGCAAAAAAGGTATTGGCAATTCTGGGGAGATTTATTGCTGTTTCAACACTGTTAACCGCATAAAAATATGACCCTACGTTCCAAAAAATATAAAATATATATACATAAATGTATAAAGTGCTAAAAAGTCTTGCAAATGAATCATGGAATTGACTTTTTGAAAAAAAAAGAAGGTATATACATGTAATTAAATTAATGGTCCCTAAATATATCCATTGAGGAGCAAGTATATCAATAGCTCCAAAATTGGAAAGAGAACCCGTAATTATATACAAAATAATCAATCCGTATTTTGGTACATCTCTGGATTGAAAGTTTATATTACTCATAAATAGTATTATAAAATATAATTAAAAATAAAAAAAAACCCTCGAAAATCGAGGGTTTTAAAGCTTATTAGTTATCTAAATTATTGCGAAGCGTAAACGTATGCGAAATCTTCTTCACTTACAGGTGTCGATATCGATGACTCAGCCTTAGCAAACCCGCCAAGAGTGTCAAGAATACCAGCAGCTTTACCCTGAAGAACATTCGTACTTGTACCTGCAGCACCCACTACTGGGTTATCTGGATCAGAGAAATCCCAAGTTCTGGTAGTAACACTACTTAGTACATCTCCAGCGAATGTATACGTTACAGCTGTTGTAGCAGCAGCAGCATCCATGTACGGTTTCAGAGTTAACAAGTCATCAGAAAATATTCTATCTTCTTTAACAGTCGTTGTTGTAGTCAATTCTGAGGCAACCAAATAAGAACCAGCTAAACCTGTTTCACTAATTGTTATAGTGTATGCACCAAGTTGTGGTAAAGTTACCATACTTGATAAGTTTAAGCTAGTCATTAGAGGAAGATTTACAAGTGTAATGTGCCCAGTTTCGTCAAGTTTAGCTGTTGTTAAACTTGTAAGCTTAACAGCATCTTTAACAGCTAGAGAAGCAGCATCTGAACCTTCAATGTGTTCATGACTTAGGTCAACTGATGTAATTATAGCGGCACCCATTAAAGCTACATTTCTTATATATCCTGAAGTAGCGAAAGTAGTTAATTTAGCAGCTCCATCAATATTAACATTATCTAAAGTACCACCTACAGTAACACTTACTAATTCTCCTGAGGTAATAGAAACTGAATTCGTTTGCTCAGAAATGTAAGGAGTAGTTGTGGCCACTACACCAGTAACATTAACGTTTTTAAGTGCTGGAAATACTGTTGCAGCTTTAGTAAATTCTATTTTATTAGTCTTAGCAGCTAGAGCAGAAACTGTCATGTCAGTAGCAGCAAGAGCATAAATATTATTTCCTGGGCTTACATCTTTAACAGTTATTTCAGTCGCAGCAACTATAGAAACTACTCCAGAAACATCTAACACAGGAGCATTAAAATGCTTAATTCTAGTTAAAGTTATTACATCACCAGCACCTTGAGTTTTAAGACCACTTAAATCCATAACTTCAGCACCAGATGTAAGGGTGTTTACAGATGTAAGAGCAGTAAGATGCAATTGATCAACACTATTTGTTGTAATGGAACCATTAACTGATTTCATTGCAACTGCTTTAATAACAGAAGAAGCACCACCAGTAATAGTTAAATCACCAGTCATAGCAGTACCTACAATATCAATTGTTAATGCTTTTGCAGCAACAATTGTAAGTGTAGCTGCAGCAGCAAGATCAATATCTGTTGCTTTTCCAGCTACTATTGAAGCTACTTTAGAAGTACCACCGTCTACTAATGTGGCAGTTGGAAGATTTAAGTGTCCTTTTGCAGCACCAGCTGTTGAAAGAGCATTTGCAGTAACAGATCCCATTTTAAGTGCAGTAAGATCCTCAGGTATAACGATTTCGTCAGCTGAGGTAAGCAAACTAAGATCTAAATCTCCGTCAACATTTGTAACTGTTAAATCTCCAGTTACTGTTCTAAGAACGTCGTCAGAAGCATCACCATTTGCTAAATTAGATTTTCCGTCAATGGATAAAGCCATATCAACAAAAGCTAAAGCACCGAATGATAATTCTGTTGTTGGAGAATATGTATTAACTATAGTTACTGTTTTCAAAGAAGTAGCAAACTTGTTAGTAACAGCAGCAATTCTACTTAGATGCTCTGCGTCAAAGTCTGCATCATCAACAGTAACAGCTATTGACCCGTTAACGATAACGTTAGGATCATCAGCGTCAGTACTAATTAATGATTCAACATATTCAAGTGTAGCTACGTTATTAATAGTAATATTTTGGTTGATAACAGCGTTAGCAGCCAATAATTCCTTAACATCGGCCTGAACTTCAGATAAAGTTGAAGAAATGATTCCTAAATCTGCAGCTGTAGCAACGTCTGCAAGTGCAGCTTCTAGGGCATCAACAGCAGCTTTAATTTCAGAAATATCACTTCCTAAAGTTAATTCCAAACCATTTACCGTGTTTTGTAACGCAGTAATTTGATCTGCAACAGTGCTTAAACCCTGTACAGTCTGCGAGAGTGCAGTAATTTGATCAGACAGTTCGTCGAACTGATCGTCATAGTTTTGACAGCCAACAACCGTTAGTGCAACCGCCAAGATACTTAATAAACCTTTTTTCATTTTAGATAAATAATTAGTTAATAATGTTTTTATTTTAAATTTTTATGATTAACATATGAG
>MDTA01026972.1_pt1 | contig 24913 bp, 25 predicted proteins | sample 811151 | NCBI WGS metagenome assembly MDTA01 (sample SAMN05326648, study PRJNA326480) | marine metagenome | isolation source: seawater | place: Indian Ocean: South | collected 2010
CGAAAGAAGGTTTATTGGGATCAGGAACTATGCCAGCCGTTTTTGCTGAATCCGGTATGGAGCATGCAAGACAATATGGAACAACTTTTGAACAATTCGCAAAGATTTCAGTTAAAAACCATCATCATTCGACAATGAATCCTAAAGCCAGGTATCAGATTGAAACTCCTTTAGAAGAAGTGATGAATGCTGAGATGATTTCATATCCCAATACTAAATTGATGTGCTCGGTGAATGTAGATGGTGCAGCAGCTGCTGTCTTAGTATCAGAAAAGAAAGCAAAAGAGCTTGGAATGCAAAGAGCTGTAAGAATAAAAGCTTCAGTCATGACTAGTGATCCTTATCAAGAGCGAGACCTAGTTATGCCTGATGTGAATAGCTGCACAAGAAAAGCTGCGTCAGAAGCTTACGAAATGGCTGGTCTAGATTCAAGTGATGTAGATTTAGTTGAACTACACGATTGTTTTGCTACAGCTGAAATGTTGCACTATGAAAATCTTGGCTTGTGTAATGATGGAGAAGCTGGAAGACTCATAGATGAAGGAGAGGTTGAACTTGGAGGCAGGATACCTGTTAACGTATCTGGCGGTCTCCTATCAAAAGGCCATCCTTTGGGTGCAACGGGTATTGCTAATATCTATGAAGTCTGCACACATTTAAGAGGTGAAGCAGGAGAGAGGCAAGTTGAAGGGGCTAAAATTGGATTAACCCATGTCATAGGCCTCGGTAGCGCCTGCGGTATCCACATACTTGAAAAAGTCTAAGACTCTCAATGAAAATTGGTGTTGTTAGCGATACGCATAACAACCTCAAGAATATTGAAATAATCATCAATATATTTAATGATGAAAGAGTCCCGATAGTTATTCACACGGGTGATATATCTAATGCCAATACTTTGGAAAAATTTTCTGAGCTTGAATCTGAACTTATTGGCGTTTATGGCAATAATGACAGGAATGAGTTAGGAATTAAAGAAGTCGCAGAGAGAAACAACTTTCAGTTTCAGGAGCCGCCAAGAAGATTAAACTTGCACGATAGAGAAATCGTTATTTTTCATGAACCAGATAATATTGATCAATTCTTATCAGAAAATAAAATGGTCAATGTAGTTCTCTATGGCCATACGCACCGTTATGAAAATAATACAAAAAATGGTGTCCTATTTTTTAATCCAGGTGAGTCTGCAGGCATGCAGAAAGGCAGAAATGCTGTCGGAATTCTTGATCTACAAAATTTAGAGGCTAAAAGAATTTTCTTTTGAAAATCCTATATATACCTAAAGTGAACAAGCTAATAGGTAAGGTTAATGCCAATGGACGCAGGGGTCTTAGAGAAAAGTTTTGTTCTAAAACTATATTGAAAATAAAAATAAACAAAGAAGGTGCATAATCTGTTGAAGTGATTGCAATTTGGGCGGGTGTAACAAACACTACAAAAGAAAAAATAAAGATTTCTAATTTATATTTACTGTTTCTAGCTATAACAAAACTTATTAAAATAGAGGCTATTAAGTAAGAGATCCAAAACATTAATTTACTTCAATAGATCCAAGATCTCTTCTTTTATCAGTGCACTTCTCCATGAAGTAATTTCCTCGCAAGCAGAATCTAGCCCATGAAAAAGAGTAAATCTTAAAAAATCTTTCTGTACTTTTTTTGAAAAAAATAAAGTTGGATTGATCTTTTCACGCTTCGATATTGTTTCTACTATTTTATTAAATCTGAAAAGAATTTCATCTTCTTGAGCTTTTCCTATCGTCCTTTCTATTTCTGCAAAAGGATGATGAGAATTAAAAGTAGTCTTCAAAAGATGATCAACATCTTGATTAAGCCAAGATAATTTAGAAGTTGTCGCTAACTCGCGGCTTTGCTCATTGTAAAGATGGATCAAATACTCTACATCTAGAGAAGCATATTTCAATTGAGAATCAGATAAAGGTCTTCTTAACCAATTAGATCTAGTCTCATTCTTATCTAATACTATTCCTAATTTGTTCTTTACCAGCCCTTGATATCCTATTGTGTAATCTCCATCTAAAAAAGAATTTGCTAATTGCGTATCAAAGATATTGACGATTTCTTGCTTTGTCCAAGAATATATTGCTTCAATATCCTCCTTACATGAATGAAATATTTTAGTTACAGAATCTGAGAATAGAAAGCTAGCATGATTGGAAGGATTATTTATCAAAACCGTGTCAATAAGAAAGATTTCTTCGTCGTCATTCACCTGCAAAAGAGCTAATCTCATATTGTCTTTGGCTGTTCTCCTGAATTCTGTATCTACACCTAGATAAGGCTTCTGCAGAAGTTCTTTATTTAAAATAGATAAATCTTCGAGACGATCAATATAAGTATACAAAGTTTTATTCTGTCTGATTTTTTAAAACTTGAAGAGAAATGATATCAACTTCATCTTGTTCTGATTGATAACCATGAATGACTCTTTTAAAGATCTCTTTTAGAGCGAATACATCATTATTTTTTTCTGCGTCTTTTAACTCTTCGATAATGTCTTCTATTTCTTCCCTCGTTATAAATTCCTCTTCAGCTCTTAGAATCTGTTGGTGGTCTGTATTACTTACCTTGTCCCCTATTAACAATTCTTCATATAACTTCTCTCCCGGTCTAAGCCCAGTAAAGATTATTTCTATATCTCCATTTGGATTATTTTCGTCTTTTACCTCAAATCCACTGAGATTTATTAATCTTTTAGCCAAGTCAATAATCTGAACGGGCTCACCCATATCCAATACGAAAACATCACCTCCTTCTCCCATTGCTCCGGCTTGTATGACTAGCTCAGCTGCTTCTGGTATTGACATAAAATATCTTGTAACTTTTGGATCAGTAACTGTTACAGGGCCTCCTTCTTTAATCTGCTTTTGAAATAAAGGTATTGCAGATCCTGAAGAGCCTAAGACATTACCAAATCTGACCATACTCATCCTAGTATAATTATCTATTTTCTTATCATCAGAATAAGACTGAAGAATCATTTCAGCAAACCTCTTAGTAGCTCCCATGATATTTGTTGGCCTTACTGCTTTATCGGTAGATATGAGAACAAATGTCTTAACTTTAGATTCAATTGCCGACTCAACACAGGCTTTAGTGCCGATTATATTATTAAATACTCCTTCGAAAGGATTCTGTTCTACAAGAGGTACGTGCTTATAAGCCGCGGAATGATATATAGTGTCTACAGAAAAAATGTTGCAAATTTCCTTCATTCTTTTCTTGTTAGTAATGTTGGCAATAACTGAAATCAAATTTATATTTGGCGTTGAGGCCTCAATTTCATTCTTTATTTCGTATAAAGCATACTCATTCGCATCAAGAATTATTAAAGTCTTTGGTCTGTTCTTTGCTACTTGTCTAGTTATTTCTGAACCAATTGAACCACCTGCTCCTGTTATTAAGACTGTCCGTCCTTTAATATCCCTATCTAGAAGCTCTTGATTGGCTTCCACTTCATATCTTCCAAGCAAGTCAGTTATATCAACTTCTTTTAACTCAGAAACGAGTACCTTGCCTTGCGCTAGTTCGGCTAGTCCAGGCAATATCCTTACCTTGATAGAATAACCTTCAATTTCTTTGAGTAATTCTCTTAGTATAGATCTTGATGCAGATGGAATAGCTATAAGAACCTCATCTACTTTATTTCTTCTAGCAAGTTTCTGAAGCTTTTTAGGGTGCAATACTTTTATCCCTCCTAAAAAAGTGTCATGTAATGAAGTATCTCTATCAACGAAAGCTATGGGTTTCATTTCTGAACTCACTCTAAGAGCTCCAGCTAACTGGATTCCAGCAGAACCAGCTCCATAAATTACAACTCTTTTATCTGGCTTAGAAACCGAAAAGTAATAATGAGCACATATGCGAGAACCAATGATAAGGAAGAAAGTAACCAGCACACCAAATAGCCATCCAGTTAATGTAATAATTGAATCTGAGTTGCCCAAGGAGAGAGGAATGTAAGTTTTTAATAAATCAAATAGGAATTTTAAAATAAAATTTAGAACTAGAGTCAAAGCTATTGACCTTGATAAAAAATAAATGACAGATAAATCTATATATCTTAAAACTGAATTGTAGACTCCCGACAAATAAAAAATAAAGACGGAGAATATAGGAATCCAAACTAATCTAAGAATCTCTTCAAGATTTAATTCTACAATAACTTGATTACTTACCAATAATGAGGCCAGGACAGCGATGCTTAAGGAAATAGAATCTGCTAGAGCGACAATAAATTGTTTTGTTTTTCTACTGGAGGCTAATAATAATTTTTTCAAATGGATTACAGTGTTTTAATATTTATCCAGTATAAACTTATAGCTAAATGGTTCAATTTCTTAATTTAAGGATTAAATCAATGCAAAATACCGTCTTTTTTGATGACTTTAATTATAGTAAGCCAAATTATGTACATATCAAAAACAAAGGAAGACCGAATTAAATACTCCTCATCATATTTAACCTTTTCTTCAATAGATAGTTCATCTCTTCCTTTGACTTGTGCCCACCCAGTTATTCCTGGCATTAATTGACTGACCTCTTTCTTATCTCTTAATTCAATCAAATCATATTGATTAAATAAAGCAGGTCTTGGACCAACAAATACCATATCACCTTTGATAACAGAGATTATCTGGGGAAGTTCATCTAAACTATATTTTCTTAAAAAGCTGCCAGTAGAAAGCAAGTATTCATTAGGATTTTCTAGTAAATGAGTTGCTTCTTGTGGTGTTTTAGAGTGCATGGTCCTGAATTTAGGCATCAGAAAGGGCCTGTTATTCTTTCCTATTCTAGAAGAAAAATATAAAGGATATTCTCTATCTTTCAAGACAATTACCAATGCTATTATGAGCATTGGAAATGTAAGAATTAAAAAAATCAGCGAGCTCAATACTAAATTAAATAATCTACTCATTATTTATTAAATGGGACGCACATAGTTTAATGCCTTCTTTCACTTTTAATGTCGGTTTCCAGTCCAGTGTTCTTTTCGTATGTTCTATATCTAGCTGTAAATCATCACATAGACGATCAATAATATCGCCCTGTCCTACAATTTGTGCAATTGCTTTTAAGAAACTGGGTTTGATATTAATCAATCGGGGTTTTTTACCAAAAGCCTTTACCATTATAGTGTAAAGTTCTGATGTTGATATATCATCATCGTCGCTTACATGGAAAATCTGATTAGCTGCTTTTGGATGATCAATACAGCAAGTAATAAGACTAATTAAGTTATCAAGAGCAACAAAACTTCTTCTATTTTCTACTGCACCCAATGGTAAAGGTAAATTTAAATTTGCCATCTTTAATAAAGAGGAAAAGTTCGCCTTAACACCAGGCCCATATATCAAAGGAGGCCTTATTACAGTTACTTCTAGTTGAGTATCTCTTGCTATTTTAAGAAGCCCTACTTCAGCTTCAGCTTTGGATCTGGCATATGGGTCTTCTCCGCTTCTTGGATCATCGAATCTGAAAGGCTTACCGGGATTACTTTTCTCACCGCTCACTTTTATAGAGCTTAAGAAAATAAAGCGTTTAACACCATATTGAGCTGCCTGAGTTGCCAAATTAAGTGTACCAAAACAGTTAGTTTCAAAAAATTCTGCAAGAGGATCATTTGAACGATCCTTCATTTGATGTACTCTTGCAGCCGTGTGTATAACTACATCAATATCTTTAAGGGAATCTGAAAAATCCTCCTTACTAGATATTGTCTTTTGAAAAAACTCTGAGGAATTTCCTAGTACTTTACTTCTAGATGTTAATATTAAAGAGTGATCTTTAAGCTCTTCCTTTAGTGACTTGCCTACAAACCCAGAAGCTCCTGTTAATAAAATTCTCATCTTTGTATTTTCCTCTACATTACTAAAAAGTACTTTGTTGTAAATATAGTGCTTAACTATTTAAGCTTTTTATTTCGTATTGATGACTTAACTTAAATTTTTTTAATTTACTTCATGAATAAGTGCATGCCTCAAAATTCTAGAATTTATTTAAGTCAATTAGAAATTTTATGCAGAGCAATAAAGTTATTTAGAAATGTAATTAATTTATAATTCCATTACTGTGTAATATTTCCACTCATTCTCGAATACATCTCCTCTAGTGAAAGGCCAGATTTCTTGAGAATAAACTCAGCACTTTCTCTAGCTACTCCGTCACCACCTTTTGCTGAAGTTACATGATTTGCACAATCGATAGCTAATTCATGAGCATCTGAAGGAGCAATACTTAACTCCACCTCTTTCATAACAGAGATATCAATAATATCGTCACCTACGTATGCTATCTGATTGAGATTGAGGCTTGCAGATTTCATTATTTCCTTTAAGGCTTCTAACTTGTCACTGCATCCTGTAATTGCATAATCAAATTTTAATTGTTTGATTCGAAAGTCCAGAGCATCGCTACTTTTTCCAGAAATAACACCAACTTTGATGTCATGATTTTGAAGTAGTGCTACAGCGACTCCATCCTTTGCATTGAAGGATTTTAAGACTTCTCCATCGCTACCAACGTAAATGGAACCATCTGTTAGAACACCATCAACATCAAATAAAACTAAACGAATACCGAGAGCAGTCATAACAATAAAATATCCACCATTTTTTGGAGCTCTTCTCTGCCATTTCCCATGATTACCTTTTTCCTTTGAAATAATTACAAGAAACTAACACGCACAGAGCATTCCGCGAATAATAAGAGCCATTTTAAACTGATAAGCAGTTAACATTTTTCATTTTTTAACTATAACAAATTGAAAGTACAAACTATAACTTAAAAATTAAAGCATCCTTATAGCTACTTGAGAGTAGTACCCTTCTGATGAAATTGTTGCTGCTATAACCTCATAATCACGCATATAAGAGATAGAGTAGTCTTCCAGTGCCCTAAACTCATGCAACATTGAGGAATATTCATCAAATATAATAACTGTACCTGGTAAAATTATCTGATTAGCAAGGGTTAATACGTATAGAGTTGATGAATACAAATCAGAATCATTATGAATGATCAACTGTTGTTTATTATCATAATGTTCTAAGAACTCTGGCAATGTATCTTGAAATAAACCCTTAATAAAACTAATTCTGTCATCATCGCTTTTGGGAATCTCTCCCCCAACATCAAAGGAATTTTTTTTCATGCTTCCAGTAAAATTGACCCAGGTTTCGGGTAAACCTGTGAATGTGTCAAATCCGTAAAATGATGAATTTTTGTGGGAATTTAGATTTGCCCACATTTCTATGGTTCCCCCTTTATAGACACCAAACTCACAATAAATGATTGGCTTATTTTCTAAGACGTCATCATTAATGTAGTGATACATGGAGGCCCTATCAATAAAAATTGGCAGTTTCTCAGAATGATTTTTACGAAATGTTTCTAGTTTTGGAAGGTACGAAAGATACCTCAATTTAGTAGAATCTGGCAACAACTTCGATAGTATCCTCTTTCCTTTTGTTCTTAACTTTGATTTCATTTAATCTTCTCCATCATAACCTTTTAATTTTCTTACATCATTTAAGCATTTCTCACAGGAGAGTCTACAAAGTATATGGTACCTCAATAGCATAACTAGCCTAGAGTTGAAGAGCTTATATAATCTCTTAAATGAACATTATCCTCAATATAATCGAGCAATGAAATTTGAAAGCTAGTCACAAATTGTACCCATTCAGACTCTTTCATTTTCACAGCATTTAGTATATTTTCAACATTTAAGTAACACTCATCTGGAAGATTATAATTTTGTATTAGTCCTTTTGATTTAACTAAAGGGAATAAACCATTCGAGAGACCCTCCATAACTTGCAGAGAGAACCCTTCATGATCAGTAGCATTAACTACAAAGCTGCATTTATCCATTATCTTTATCAATTCAGTTTGTGACTTCCAGCTATTTATAATCTGAACGCCATCAGAATGAGTGAATGTTTGATCTCCTGAACCTACCAAAATTAATTCCATGTCATCATTACTTTTTTTGGCATCCAAAAATATATTTATTATTTCTTGAATATTCTTAATTTTATCGAATCTTCCAAAATATAAAATATTATTAGTCTTCAAGCTCGGGGTCTTCATCCTCGGTAAGTCTGCTATTCGCACAAGTGAGGTTTGGGCTGACATACCTTGAAGTGAATCAAATTGAGTTCTGGTAGTACAAACACAATGAATAAAGAAAAATCTACAAAATAAGGTAATAAGTATTTTATATTTGATCTTTTGATCTGAATGAAGGATTAAATATTTTTTTGAAAAAATTGATCTAATACAAAGAAATGAAAACAGTAATGCTCTAGGATCAGAACAAAAAATAATATCAAACTTATAATTGAATATTAATTTACGAAAATCCAAAACACGTAATGATTTTTTTTGTAAGAGTTTTATTAAACCTCCCGACTGAACGGTAGATGTATACAGATCAGAATTATGCATAGCACAATCCAACGCAACCCTCTGCGCACCTCCTTTTTCAGATCCAGTGTATAGTAAATGTAATTTATTTAACTTGGCCATATTTGTCCAAAATTCTCATTATTTTTTATTTTAAAAACATCCAACAAGTCAAAAAGTAGATTGCATTAATAGCCTTCATACTTTTTTATTAATGAGGAGTGGATATATCTAATTAAACAGAAGAGGATAGTTCTGCAATAAAAAGTTCTACCGTGAGTTATTTTCTGGATAAAAACCATTGATTTAAAATGTGAAACAGCGTCCCTTATATCTAATGAAGAAACAAATTCGGTTTTTACACTTGCCTTAGTTGCAAAATATAATTCCGCTCCTTTTTTCTTCATAATAAAGCTATTAATAATGTCTTCTCCGTAAAACTTTCCAATAGGGTTCTCGATTTCTGCATCTATAGAAGAAAATTTCTTACTATACGCCATACAACCTCCAGGGAGCCAATCGCTTGGAATAAAGTCCCTATCTTCAAAAGAGGATGGTCTAATTGCCAGGCCGGTCTTTGAGACATGACCTGTCCCAAGTGTTCCTTCCTCATCCGTACCAAAAATAAATTTTAAAAAGGTGTTTCGTCTTGCTTTGACTCCCGTCTTGCAATCAAGGTCATGATCATAGAATAATGGTGAAATTACCATGTTTGGATTTTTTGACAACTTATCTACTAAAGATCCCAAAAGTGTCTCATCAAATCTAATATCATCATCAAGTTGCACGATAATATCGTAATTACATTTGAGCAATCCAACCTTTCTCTGTTTGACTTGTCCTTTGGATGAATAAGACACGGATATATCTATATCGCAGTCTTTATATTTGTCTCCTAACACGAAATTAGAATTTTCAGGCAAAACAATAATAACCTCACTCGGGTGCTTTGAAGAAACAAGAATATCATTCAATGTTTCATTCAGACATCTTCTTCCAATAGATGCGATAACAATGGAGTATTCTTGATCTTTCATGGCTGTGCTCGCTCAAAGGGGCTTTCTAACATTATATTCTTTTAGCCCTCAAAGAGACAAAGATAGGGTAAATAATAAATATAAAGAATGGATTACCTGTAATGGGCGTTGCAAGAGATACAAGAAAAAACGTTGAAAAGCTTGCGATATGCTTGGTGAAAAGTGACCAGGATTTTCTGAACCCAAACAAAATAAATGGGACAATGATGGCTATAAAACCGAAAATTCCTGATAATAAATTGTCGCTCCGATCTCTCCCATCATCATATCCTTCAAATAAACTAATAGCAGCGAAATCTATACCTAGATTGATAAATTGATCTATGCTCATAGACCGCATCAATACAGCAACTATGAAAGAATCAACAGAATATCTTCTTTCAGTTACACCAGGAAATAGTAAATACATAAATAGAAAAAAACTAAAAATCAGAAAATAGACTTTTAAAAAAAAGTTTTTAGGTAGGCTTTCTTTCTGGAAAGACATTAAAAGTGGAAAAAGCAGAGCAAATAGAAGGGTTATCTTTGATCCACAAATCCATACAGCCAACAAACCAAGAGGCAATAAACGCAAGGATTTTTGAAGTAAAAGAGCATAAAAATAACAAATAAACATGCCCAGGACAGCATTACTGTGAAAAAGTCCAGGTGGACGAATTTGAGATTGCTCAATGTACGAGATAGGAGTTGATATTAAGGATCTAGATAAGCTGCTGTCGATAAATCCTCGCTCATCAGTCATGAGGGTATTCCAGAGATGCATTTGGTCAACTCCAGCAATCTGAAGAATGCCAATGAACGTCGTCAGTAATCCATAAATAAAGATAAGATTAAAGTGGAGTCGTGTTAGATCGTGCCTCACGTAGCTTATTCCCCATGCTATGACTAGGATCATAAACGTATCTGAGACGATTGGTGGCAGAGGAAGAAATTTCAAACCCACAGTAAGTATGCAACCAATAATAAAAATGAAATCAACACGTCCAATGATAATATGAAGGCTAAAAACTAATAAAATGAGAAAGTAAAATAGAAACTGGGAGATAGCTAACTCAGTATAGGCAGTATTAAATCCTGAAAAGAAAAGGTTACTAGTAGCAACAAGAAAAATAAGTGTGAAAAAAAAATTCACACCATTTAAATCTAACACACCTTTTCGATCTAATCGCATAGAAAAAACTCTTTAGTAAGACTTGAATAGTCTCCGGACTCTTGACTTGAAGTATTCTTCAGGATTGACGGGTTTACAGCCTTTAATGAAACAGCGTCAAATTGATAGAATTTTTCAGCATTTATCCCAGAGAAAAGCAGGTTAGATTTATAACCAATAAGAACTTTTACATTATTAGGCACTTCTTCAATTTCATAGATAAAAGATGTTTTCTTGAACTTATCAATATCACTTCGCGGATGTCTTCTTGTGTAAATTTTATCCAGATCTAACTCAATTGATAATTCATAGATGAGCTTTAGATACATTTCATCACTCATGCCGATGGTTGTATCAAGAGGTTCGTCTACTAAAAAAACAGGTAAGTCCTGAATCCTAGCTATCGGAATCTCTGTGCCCCAAGTTATTGGATTAGGTGTACTTACTTTGACATCAATAATTTTTGTATCTAAATTTCTTAAAGACCCTACCCATAAGTTTTTATAGTTTTGTGTAAAGTAAAATAATTTACAGTATGGTGCACCTTTCAATTCTTGTCTTTTCAATTTCATAAAACCAAACCATAAATTAATTATGAGTAAAAAGAAAAGCTCATATCTATATCGAGGAACTGTTAAAAATTTTTTTATCAACAGAAGCGGTCCCCTGGATTCAAAGTATTCATTTCGTCCATGCTGTAAAATTATTACCTTACATCCTAGGATAATACCTGCCCTAGCTATGCTTCGGTCTATTAACCTATAGCTATTAAGTAATATGGTCTTCTTTTGTAACAAAGTTTTTAGTATGGGGAAAAAATGTTTGATTCCATCTCCATAACTTAAGTACTGTATATCTTTCTCTAAAGCTTTTGGAGTATACCTAAGACCATCCAATGCATTAGCGACACAATAAAATATTTTTTCTTTATTTGAAGACATAATTACTTGCCAAAATTCAAAGGCAAACAAATTTTATTTAATTTGAAAATCTTTGCATAAAAATTACACTTTAGTCCCTTTAAATAAATCACAAAACATTGAATAGTCTAAAGGAGAGTAAAGATCTTGTGAAAAATTAATTAGTGCCAATCTTTCCTCTTCTGAAAAAGGTTTATTGATAGAATTCTGAAATTCAGAATGGCTTGCAACTACATACTTACCAATATTTTGTTGATAGATTGGATCAATACTCATTTCATTATTTTGTTTGTAATAAATTGGTTTTAAGCCAGCATTAATAGCATTTATTACCGCGGCAGATCCTCTATAGAGTACGCTGTCGCTTCTTTGCAAATCAGTATCAAGCTTTTCATTAGATAAGAGAATATTATTAGGTAGATTATTAAAAATTTTACTCTGATGTTTTAATTCTTGAAAATCTAACAATGGGTGGAGTCTCCAAATAAATTTCTGATCAGGCATTTTATGTGCGCAAATCAAACTAAATTCAAATAACAATAAACACTCGGAAATTATCCCTTCAGGAATAACCAAACATGAATGAAGAATAGAATTATTTTCTATACTAGAAATACGAGATTTAGGCGAACCAAGACATTTAATATCAAGATATTTTAACTTTCTTGAGTCTTTAAATTGCTGCACTCCTATTCTACCGGCAGTAAGTACAATATCAGGGTTGTAAGATGGAGATAAATTTCTCTGACTTGCGTGTTGATGCCTCATAATTGGAGCATGCTGATATCCAATGCACTTAATATTTGGGTTTACTTTTCTAGCTTCGTAAAAAACTAAACGTTCCCATGCATGACCCTCGTAAGTTATTACCAAATATTTTGTATTAGTTTTAGATGCCAGTAACGCTATTTGTTTTGAAATTCTCAAGGCATTTATAGTCTCAGGCGAGATCATTTGAATGTAAGCTTGCATTCTAAAAAGTCTTGAAGTATTTAGTTCCAGCATGATTTTCTTTAGTCTTAATACAGAATTAAATTGAGTAAATAGAATTTTTAGCTCAGCTAAAAGATTCAGTGTATTGTCTAAAACTAAATGTTTAACTGCATTATCTCTCCAAGGTTTTAATTTCTTGCTATCGGATAATTTAATATGATTGATTAACGCAACAGCTACTGAAATATTTTTATTTTCTAGTTGACTAGGCAAATCATGGAAATAAAAATCATCATCCTCTCCGATTAGTTTCTCATTAGTTAAATGTGATACGAATAGAACATCTGATTTATTGATATCGTTTGCGGTATGCCAAATTTTATTATTAAAAATAGACTGCAAAATCCTTATAATTGCAATACTCAAAAATCTAACTAGATTTGATATTCTCCTTTTTATCAACTGGATAAAATTTGCACTTCTGAATAAATGAACATAATTTTTCAAAAAGATTGGATGTTCTCGCAAGATATGCAACCAGGTATTAGCTAGTATTGTATTATCTGCTTTATTTGATAATAGAATTTCATCGCATGTATCACATAATTTCTGATAATCGCTTTTACTGATCATTGCATTATCTTTTTTAAGATAGCTTTTTGTTCTTCATTGTTATCTATATAGTCCAGAATAATATCTACTTCATGTGGTTCATTGACTGAAGGAAGGCTCGGCTCAACCTCTACAGAGTAAAGGTTATAGTTATTTTCAATAATTCTCATTTGCTCGATAAACTCTGCTGATTCAATTTCGGATTCGGTAAATTTGTTAAGCATAAGCAGAAAGTCTTTTCTATAAGCAATGATTCCTAAAATTTTACGAACAAAGTTCTGCTGAGTTGCTAAGGTACTAAAATAAGGCGTCTTCCTAAAACAATGTAAGATTTGATTATCTTTTCCAAGCGCACATTTAACAAAAGAATGTAAGTTCAATTCTTCTTCTGCATTAATACCCCCAGTGGCATTCCATGCGTCCTTATGCGGGGCTTTTCTCATACTTTTGATCATGGTGTCTATATGATTTGGCAATAATAGAGGTTCGTCTCCTTGGAGAACCAAAACATGACTACAGTCATAATCTTCAATGACTTCACTGGCACGACTGGTACCATTTTTGTGAGAATTACTAGTCATAATGACCTTCCCACCATAGGATTCTATAGCATTAGCAATTTCAGCATCACACGTTGCCACAATTAAATCGTCTAATTCTTTTGATAACAAAGCTCTTCTGCGCACATGCTCAATCATTGGCAATCCATGAATCTCAAACAAAATCTTATTTGGGAAACGAACAGATGCCATATGCGCAGGAATTATGCCGACTATTTTCATTGAATAAGTACTTTAAATTCCCCTAGAAATAAACCACGATAGCCCGCTATCTCAGTCCCTGTTATCAAAATTCTCATATTAGCGCTATATTCTCGCAAATTCAGTAAGTAACTATTTTAGCTCTTTAATTCATGTAGGGATAATAAGAAACTAAACTTTTAATCGATGATGTAATTTTAATTTAATTATTTTTAAACATTGGGTTTTTTAAAAATCCCCCTAACCCATATTCTCTCGCCACCATACTTACTAAGATTTTCTTCAAGCTTGTTTGAAAAAATATTATGGTTAAATAATTTCTTAATTAAAAAATTCTTAAGAAAATTGAAGCTGATTAATTTTTGATAGATAGTTAAGTTTTGGAAATAAACCTTGGCATCAGAGATTAGCATGCCTGCTGAATCAATAAAAATAGTTTCAAATCCCTGCAAATTAAAGAATCCCTTCATTGAATTTATGTTCCAAAATAAAACATGAGGAGATATATCATCTTTAAATTCACAGTCTCTATTTGGGGTATCTATATATAAATATCCATCATTATTTAGTAAATCAGATATTTTTGAAATAAAAGTCATTGGCTCAGAAACATGCTCTAAAACTTGATTAACTACTATAAGGTCATATTTATTATCTACTATCTCATCTAAACTACGGAAATGGCTGCCATGATTTAAATTCAATTTATTTATAGCTCTTTTATCAGGCTCAACGAAGTCTACTTCAATGTTTGTATATTTATTTATAGACTCGAGAAATGCTCCATTTCCATTTCCAACATCTAAACATTTAAAATTATTTTTGTTAAGGTCAATATGCTTAGAAATTAAGTTCAGCCTACTCTCGGAGACCTTAACGCTAAAATTGTAAAAAGATCTTTCAGTTGGATTAATCTCAGTTTGATCACCATAATATTGCTGATTATTATAAAACTCATCAATATGAAGTTGAGAAGGAATATCTTTTGCAAAAATTAATTCGCAATTATTGCAAATCAACAGAGATTGAATTCCCAGAAAGCTACCTTTATATTCTGAAAAATCGTTAATTAAGGATTTTTCCCCACAAGCCGGGCATAAATTTTTCACTTTAACGGAAGAGTCCCAATGTTTTTAGCAGGAACTCCAGCAACAATGGTGTTCGCTTCAACATTCTTTGTAACAACTGATCCAGCACCCACAATAGAATTTTCTCCAATTTTTATGTCTTTTGTAATAACTACATTGCTCCCTATCCACACATTATTTGATATGTAAATTTCACCTGCTACATGACCACTCTTTGTATAAAGTTTGTCTGGGCTTACTTTATGATCAGATGCCCTAAAGACAGTGTTTGGACCAATAATCACATTTTCTGATATTGTAATTTTTCCTCCAAAGTCAGCATTAATCATTACATTGTGGTTTAACTTTACGTTTTCTTCTATCGAAATTGAAGCATCAATTGCTCTTGCAAGTAATTTACAATTTTTTCCCATAGAGAAATTTACTGCCAAAGAAATATTTTCTATTGAGTCGATCTGTTGGCTAGGCAACAAAAATATTTTATATTTTGAATAAACGGCAGTTGCGTTTGAAATGTAAAAAATAAATTCCCTTAATAAAAATATAAAAACTTTTAAAAAGGCTATTAATCTTTTGAACATTAAAGTAATTATAGTAAGTTAAAATAATAATAGTAGGTTTCAAAATAATTATGATAAGTTTTGAAATTTTCTAAATTGTAAATTTTATTTGAATGAATACCAAAGTATTAAAAAAAATAAATAAGGTTTTAAGACCTTCTCAGAATGTAGTTGACGAAAAATTTAAGAATTCTGTGGAAGATTTAAAAAAACAAGGTTTTATTATTCTTGAAAATTTTATTGATGAAGAAGAAATTTCAATGATTCAAGAATTTGTTAATTCGAAATTGGAAGATCTTGATTTTGAGACTCCATGTATTGGACAAAATCTCATTGATAAAACTCATCATCAAAATCTAATCGCAAATAATTTTTTACTTACACCAAATGAGGCTCTTAAAGAAGGTATAGCTTTTACTAAAGATCAAATCAATTCCTATCAAGAAGTCTTAGAAAAATTTAATCCTTCCACTCTAAAAATTTCTGTTACTGACAACTATTTCATCATGAAAGCAATTTTAGATAAGAGATTATTAGCAATTGTTGAAAACTACTTTGGTTTTATGCCAATCTTAAAGGAGGCATATTTAAGAAGAAATTTTAGTACGCAGTTCAAAATAATGAATCATTTTTGGCACAGGGATAAAAATAGTCCGTTTCTGCTTAAGGCTTTTCTTTTTATTACTGATTGTAATGAATCTAACGGTCCCCATCACTATGTTTCAGGTTCTCATAATGAACAAATTTTTACAAAAGAAAAATATTACAGTGATAAGGAGATTGAGGACAATTCAATTTTTCAGGACCGGATACACAAAAGTATAGTAAAAGCAGGAACATTAATCCTAGAAGACACTAGAGGCTTGCATAAAGCAGGAGTGCCTAGTGCTGGGTTTAGAGATCTGGCTTTTGCCGTATTTATGCCAAAATTTTTAAACCTAAGGGATTTTTTAAATATAGATTCAAAATACTATGATATCAAAGAGGATGCTTTGGCTAAACTTTCTTCAAGCGCTAAAAGATATATAGATTTATAGGTTAAAGTTTTTTTTGTGTTCCTGATACCTATGGTGAGCGAAGTTAGAAGCTCACTTTCAATAAAAGATTCATCTCCCAGAATATTCTTGATAATTGAATCCTCTAACCATTCTAGATGGATGTCGTCCTACAACGAATACTTTCAACTATTAGCAGTCAGTGTATTTCAAATAAAATCTAATTTAGTAAAGGAACAAATGCTACGGGGCAGAAATTACTCCAATAATTTTTATTGAGGAAATACCCCACAATCAACATTGATAGATTGTCCAGTTACTGCAGAAGCATCATCAGAAGCTAGAAATAAACATGACTTGCCAACCTCTTCACCAGAAGGAAGTCTTGGCAATGCTGCTTGAGTTTTACAAAACTCATCAATAAATTCATTTATATTTCCATTTGCAGGAGATTCCGGTTTATCTAAAGCTTCTATCAAACCATTTGTTGGAATAATAACGGGACAAACACCATTAACTCGTATATTTCTCTTACCACATTCTTTTGCTAAGGACTGCGTGATTGCATTAACACCAAATTTAGATGAAGAATATGCCGAATTGTTAGCACTGCCGCGTTTGCCAGCAATACTGGATACATTAACAATACTAGCACCATCTTTCATTACTTCCAGAGCAGATTTGCACCCCCAAAAAACACCCTTAAGATTCGTATCCAACATATCATTTAAAAATCCCTCATCAATGTTTTGAATACTGCGCCATGCAGAAAAACCAGCATTATTGATATAAGTGTCCAATCTTCCAGTCTTATCTATTGCTGCCTTTACTAACTTCTTATGGTCTCCTTCCTTTTTAACATCAGTCCTAACAAAAGTTACATCGCCAGAGAGATCAAGCAACTCTTTTGTTTCCTCTCTTGCACCTACAAAGACTGAATAACCATTATCAATAAATACTTTACTGATATCTAAACCGATCCCCTTATTCCCACCTGTGATAATTACTGTTTTTTTCATTTGATAAGCAATTATATCGTCATAGCGCTAAAGCCACCGTCAATAGCAATCTCAGAACCTGTTACAAAACTAGAAGCGTTAGAAGCTAACCAGATAGTTGCTCCAATCAGCTCATCTGGAGAGCCGTAACGTTTCATTGGTGTATGACCTAAGATAGCTTTTTCTCTGTCTTTAGTGATGAAATTTTCTTGATTCCATTTGGTCGGAAAAAAACCTGGACGAATTGAGTTTACACGCACACCATCTAACGCCCATTCTCTTGCCAAATTTTGTGTTAAATTTTTTATTCCTGCTTTTGCTACAGAATAGGGGAAGGCTTTCGATAGTGGCGGGCCAGATGAAGCGGAAGAAATATTAATAATTGAACCAGATTTTTGTTTAACCATATGCTGACCAAATACTTGGCATCCTAAAAAAGTTCCTGTTATTTGTGAATCTATAACTTCTTGCCACTCTTCTAGAGTTAGATCAAAAAATGGGGTAGCGCAATTGATACCTGCACCGTTAATTAATATATCTGCACTTCCTAATTTATCCAAAATGGTTTGAAGTGAATCAATATGCTGTTCTTTGTCAGCTACGTCAATAGCTAAGGAAATTGCTGTACCACCTGAATTTACAATCTCATTTTCAACAGATTGAGCTTTTTTTAGCCTTAAATCTAAAAGAGCTATTTTAGCACCTGCATTAGCTAAACCTTGAGCCATGGAACTGCATAAGTGCCCTCCTGCACCGGTAATTACAGCTACTTTTCCTTTTAGTCCATATAATTCATCTGTGTAAGTCATTATTTAAGTTTTTCTATAATAATTTTCATATCCTCAGCCCAACGCCATAATACAAATAAATCAGATCCAAGAATGGCAAAAGTGTAACCTAAGTCAAACAAGTCTTGGATTTCATTTTCAGTTGTTTGAGAGACTTGTGTACCACAACTTTTATTGTATTTCTCACAGGCTTTAATAACTCTCTTAGATGCAGCTATCACATCTGGGTGATTAGTTTGACCAGGGATTCCTAATGAACCAGACAGATCCATTGGACCAATCATAACACCATCCACCTCATCAAAACTTAATAATTCCTCAATATTATCAACCGCCTCTATTGACTCAATTTGGATGATAAAGCTACCTGATTCATTCCATGAATCAAAATATTCTTCTAGGGTGAATCCATAGTCATGTGCTCTATTTACTCCATAACTTCTATTGCCTATAGGAGGATAGTAAATATGCTGGATTAAATCCTCTAATTCTTTTTTATTATTGACCATTTGAATTAGTATGCCATCAGCTCCAGACTCTAATAGCGGCTTAATCCAATCATTAGAATGCGAAACTGGCCTTGGTAAGCATGGAACTCCTTGTGCTTGAGAGGCAGCAATAATTCTTTGAGCTTGTTCCGTAGATATAGTCGAATGCTCCATATCAATTGCCATAAAATCAAACCCTGCCATGGAAAATGTTTCTGTAATAGAAGGATGAGCAAAAGAAACCCAGCTTGCAAATAATCTTTCACGATTTCTAAGTTTCTGCTTAAGTATCAAACGTTGTTCTAATTTTTTATGCATATAATTCTTAAATTACTAATTTTTATGACTGTTTCAAAACTTAAGGTGCACACTTTCAAGAATAATAAACTCTCTAACAACAAATTAAAACCTTAAGAATATTTTAAAATTTAACTAAGCGGTGACGCGTCGGACCGTCATAAGAATGATAAAATGGTACTTTTAGACTATAGTATTTCAAATGCCATGGGCATAGATCATCTTCTAAAGTTTCATCTGACAGATGCCAAGGATAATCGCTAAAAATTGATTTTGTTCCATCAGGTAGGGTTTTTTCTTCTCTATTACAGCAATAAAAAGAACCTCCTCGAAGAGTTGCTATACTAATATCTTCAAAATATTCTTCCACTACCTCAGGATTCATCTCTTGCATTGAGGCTATGTTTATTGATAGCTCTATAGGGAATAATCTTATTAAATCATGATTTTCAGCCTCAATCGCAATAATTGAAGGCTTATTACTTGTCTTTAATAAGATTTCAGGAATGTCTTGTTTTTCAGTTACCAAAACCACCTCTTCAAACTTATTACCCAGAAATAGTTTAATTTGCCACAAGTCCATCAGAAGAGTTTTACTTAAATTAACTGAGACAACTCTTTGATGATTGTTTTCAAATAATAAGGAAGTCATAGTTCCATAACCATCACCAATCACGCAACTTGTGGTGTGATTCTTTACAACCTTTTTATACTCTAAATAAGCAAGTGTAATAACTTGCCTCAATACATCCAAGCTATAACCCTTATCTTGTTTACTTAAAATATCTTTTGCAACTCTATCTATCTTTTCAAAATAAGAGAATTTCTTTCCCACTGCCCTGAAGGGCATTTGTAAAATATAGTGCCCCAAACCTCTCAGACCAGAATAAGCTTGTCGATTACTTCCAAAACCTCCGACACCTGAAAACTTACCATCATGGAAATCAAAATTAGAATGGAAATGATTCCAATGTGAGCTTGATTTGGGATCTGCTTGTTTTATTTTTACGGCCAAATAATCAATAGCGTCATGCCCATAATAAGCAGTCATAAATCAATCTTGAAGTAAGGCCTTTATTGCGGAGTGCAAGTGTAATAAACCAACCAGCTCGCCATCACTAACAACCGGAAGATCCCATATCTGATTTTCTTCCATAATAATAATACCCTCAGATAAACTTGCTTCGCTTGAAATAGTAATTGGATTTTTAATTGCCTGATTAATTGCATCATCGAGAAAAAGGGCTGGCAAAGGCTTCTGAACGGATAGTAATTTCCTCCTGATGTCTCCATCGGTAATAATACCCAATAACTCATTATCTTTATTTACAATACATACAACACCTAGTCCAAAAGAATCCATTTCTTCAAGTGCCTCTTTGAGGATAGTGTCTCCCTGTACTGCAGGAAATTCTGTGGAGTTAAGCATTACTTTGCCAACATCCACGTTCTTATTCAGGGTGGACATTATCTTCTCCAAATTTTTCTAACATTTCTAAACGCATTTGGTGCACTATTTTTGCTTGATGCAAGACATTTTCAAGATATTGTAAATCTAATACTGTATTTCCATCTGAAAGTGCTTCTTTCGGATTGTCATGAGTCTCCATAAACAAAGCATTGACTCCACAACCTGCAGCAGCTCTAACCAGGTAAGGAATGAACTCCCTTTGGCCACCAGATATATTTCCCATTGAAGTTGGCAGCTGAATGGAATGGGTTGCATCATAGCAAACAGGATATCCAGTTTTTTGCATAATTGGGAAGCAAGTCATATCGTTAACCAGCTGCCCGTAACCTAGAAAAGTGCCTCTATCTGCTAAAATTATTTGTTCACAACCGTGAGATTCAAGTTTCCTCACAGAATTTTTCATGTTCCAAGGACTCATAAACTGACCTTTTTTTAGATGCACTGGGCGTTTTGTTTGCGCAGCAGCTCGTAAAATTGAGGTCTGACGGCATAAATACGCAGGGACTTGCACTAAGTCACAAACTTCTCCAGTTGCTTCAGCCCAAACTGTATCGGAAAAGTCAGAAACTACTGGAACACCAAACTCGTCCCTTACATCTGATAAAATTCGTAGCCCCTCCTCCAAACCAACTCCGTGAAAACTGTCTGGAGCTGAACGACAATCCTTGTCATAACAAGACTTAAAAACCCATGGAATATCGAGCCTTTTGCATATTTCAGTTATAGAATTGGCCATTTTAAATGTATGTTCTTTGCTCTCTATGGCGCAAGGGCCTCCAAAGTATGCTAATGGTTGAGTACTTCCTACTTTAACTTTCGATACTTTTCCATAACCAATTTCTACTATTTTAGTATTCATTTTTTTCCTATTTGTACACCCAATTATTTGTAATTTTAAAGCTGGTTTAAAAGTTTCGCATTTTAACCAGCTGAATAAATTTTCCTATCTTGAATTCGTTCAGTATATTGAGTTTAAAACCTATGACAATATAAATAAAAAGTATTAGTAGATTTATTATCAAAGTGGAGTAGTAACTAGTAGGTAAAAGATCACCATAGTCAATCAAATTAAAAACCGCACCCAAAAGGAGAACTAAATAAATCATCCAAAACTTCTTCCATTGCCAAATAATTTTAGCGTATCTTTGCGCAACAAAATAACCAATGAAACCCATTAAAATTCCTGCAATAGTCGTTGCCCAAGCGGCACCGGTCATTCCCCATTTTAAGATGAATGGAATATTGAATGCGGCATTGATAATAATTCCTACAAGCATTAGCAAGCTAGTTAAATGAGTTTTCTTGGCATAAATCAATTGATTTCCTGTTATTTTTCCGAAAAATAGTGCCGCATAATATAAAGATAAAATAATAATAATTAATGCTGCACTTGAGTATTCATTAGGAAAAATGATGTAAACAAACTCTTGGGAAAACAGAATAACCAAGAGTGCGACAAGAATTGAAAAATAAAAAAATGGGAAGATGTAATTATCAATTTCTTCCTCATGAGTATTTTGTTTGTTTGCAAATAGTTTTCTATAAACTTCGGGTTGAAAAACTTTCCCCAGTGCAGTCATAAACTGAAAAATAAAATAAGAAATTTTCTGGCCTACACTATAAATCCCTACTGATTCAGTTAAACCTATTAAACCAAGCATTATTTTGTCAAATTGTGTATTTAAAACACCAAAAAAAACTCTTGGCGTTAAGGGAAAAGATATTTTAAATACTTCCTTCAACATTAATCTGTTGAAAGAAGGCTTAATGCTTTTGGAGACTGTAAAGAAGAGCAGAATAAAAGTTAATAGCTGAGAAATAAGCATGGCATAGGCCAAAGACATCACTTTCAAACTAGTTGTAAAAAGTAAAAAGATTGCGAAGCAAAAATAGATTGCTACTTGAAAGATTGTAAACTTAACATAACTTTTTACTAGGCTAGAGTTCTTAAAATAGGTTAAGTAGTATTGTGAAAGAGATGAAATAGATGAAGCTACTAATAAGATTATTAATAAGTTATTTGACTTTTCAGTAGATGTTATGAAAAGACTTAGTTCAGCCTGGAAAGCATAAACAATTAAGGTCAATATTAATAAATTTAGGAATACAAATGATTGTGCTGACGAAATGAGCTCTGCAGACTGTCTTCGTGACTTTTCATAAATAAAGAAATTCCTCTCATAGCCAACCAAGAGTCCTAAATTTGCAACTCCAACGGCGAAATTAGTATAAATTTGTACCAGAAAGAACTCTCCTAATTCAGTTGGGGTAAGTTTATGTGTCATGATACCAATTAATGAAAGAGCTAAAACATTAGTAATAACTATTTGCAGTATATAAAGTGACGAGTTACTAAGATCTTTAGACATCATTTATTTTTTCCATCCATTGCCTCAGTTCATTCTTAGTATTTAAAATAGGAATTCCGTGGGCTGCGTTATCACTCTTTAAAAGGGAACCAGTAGGATCATAATAAATTGATGGTATCCCTAGTGAGTAAGCAATGTGTGCTGTGGCCGTAAATGGTAAAGAAATACATGCCCTAGTCTTAGCTATTATCTGATGGGCATCAATTTCAGGAGATACTTCAAAATAATTATCTATTTGGCTTAATTCTTTAATTTTTTTTGTATATTGATGATGATCAAAATTACTAGAACGTTTCTTCTTATGTAAGATATTAAAACCAGACTCTAATGATAGTTTGTGAATATCATCTAAAAATTTGTTGCATGTTTTATATGTGTAATACTCTACAGGCACTCCAAGGGTTATAAATACTGCAGGTCTTGTTGGAGTAACATCAAATACACTTATAGCGCGAGAAGGAACAGCTATTTTTTCATTAGAGGAAGAAAACCATATAGGTCCGACAATCTCAATTAAAGCATTAGCATTGCTGGAATTAGAGGTTTTAATAAAATTTGCTTGATATTCATCCCATACTAAATAATGTGGCCAATTAGTTAAATGCCATGGACTTTTTAATCTTCCTTCATCTTTTTTCTTAAGATATTCAATATTTGTGGAATAAAAATAAAATATTATTCTTGAACCTCTTCTTTCAGCTAGATAAGTCCAAATAGGTCTATAGTAAGGTGCTGCATTATTAAATAAGTAATCTTGCGCAAAATTTGAATCATCAGCTAACTCAACTTTTTTAAATCTCAATATTTCAACTAAAAAAAAACTGTAAGCAGGTTTATAAAATAGATAAAAAAAGTAATACAGAGTCAGGCCTAAAGATAAAAATATGAATTTTATAGTCTGTATTTTATTAAGTTTAGGCAACCCATCGGTTTTAAAAATTTTTGCATAACCAATCTTTCCATCTAAATCTACATTGGCGCCATGACAGATACTATCTAAATCATCAGCCCTATTGCTCCAGTTAAAATACCAATTTACTACATTATTATTAGTAGTATTATTTGAAATACAGTTGGGATTGATACCGTTAAAATATACATGTCTTCCTAATGAGAAATCCTTTTTGGAAAGCAACAAGGCACTTCTTAAAGCTAATAAAATGCCTCGTCCCAAATGTATAAAACAATTTGAAAACCATAATATAGTAGATACGGGTACATCCACTCTAATCCCTTTCTCTGTAAGAGTTTTTTGCCACTCAGATGGCAGAGGATGCCTAAGAGGTTGATCCTTGCCAATGCTGTATAAAAAAGATTCATTAAAAGATACCTCTAAAAGCCAGTTTGTCAGATATTGCCTTATCGAGAGTTCGGTATTAAAGCCGTAGGTATCAAATAAATTTAACTTATTTAGTTCAGTTTTACTAAGAAGGTCCTTTATTTTTGTTAAAGACGAAAGGTTATTCTCTTCATTAAGCTGCTTTAATCCCCTATTTATATATCTAAGGCGTAATCTCCTTCTTTTCTCTAAGTATCTGGTCAATGGGTAAAAATTCATCAGATTAATTTAACAAGCACATGTTAGAACAATATAAGGTTATTTGAGAATTTTTTTAGCTGATTCATTGATAAATTTATGGGCACTTCTGCTTAATAATAATTTTCCCTATGATTATTTATATAACCAAACAGATTTTTATATCTGCTCTTGGGTCATATCCCAAACCATTGTTGCTCCGCTCTCAGAGTGGCTTTCAATATATGGAGTATCTTCTATGTTAAAACCACATTTTTGATAAGCCTTAATGGCATTTATATTATTCATATCAACGCCAAGAATAATTTTATGAGTTTTATATTTTTTATTAAGCCATTTTGAACTAGCTTCTATAACTTCAGAAGCAACACCTTTTCCCTTCCAGTTTTCCTCGCCAATTAAAATTCCCATAATTGCGAAACCTCTTTGTAAATCGATGGGTTCATATTTTATATTACCTATGTGGTTCTCAGTTCCAAG